>OLNX01000170.1_pt1 | contig 67884 bp, 64 predicted proteins | sample 1672611 | NCBI WGS metagenome assembly OLNX01 (sample SAMEA3136705, study PRJEB25190) | human gut metagenome | reverse complement strand
CCCGAAACCATTCTGAAATATCTGGCAGCTACGGATACGGCCACGACAGGCTTAGGGTATAATGATACTTTTCTACGGAACCGGCGGAGTACCCGGCGGGGGTGAGATTCCCATGGACCCGATTCGCTATCGGGCGTCTGATGACTTCCTTTTCTGCATTTAGGGTTCGAGGAAAAATGAAATGCAGCGACGAAAGCCCCAAAGGATGCTTTGAGGCTTTCGTGGATCAGAAATGATTCAAATTCAGAGAAAGGAGGAAAACCCCATGGAAAACTGTAAGGTGATCGCCATCACGAATCAGAAGGGCGGCGTCGGCAAAACAACGACCGCAGTCAATCTCGGCGTGGGACTTGCAAGCTCCGGGAAACGGGTCCTGTTGGTGGATGCTGATCCGCAGGGCAGCTTAACCGTGAGCCTCGGCATACTGCCCGCTCGTGAAGGCATGGCAGAAGCAGGGCTGCACCGACGAGGAGATAAGCCGGCTCTGCGATCACGCAATGTGCGGCGACAGAGGTATAGGCGCAAGCTTCGGCTGTGAGCTCGACCTGCCCAAAACCATCGCAAGAGGCGACGATGTCTGCCAGATAAGATACATCCGCCGCGAAAAGAAGTAATTATATCCGAAATACAAAACAGACCTTGACAGAGTGATGCCTGTCAAGGTCTGCATTTTTACGCTATCTCAATTTCAATATTACCCGTGTCGCTTATAATCTCGCATCGGCCGCCGCTCGCGGTTTTGGGAACGCTTACATCTCCGGTATCAGACTCGGCAATGAATACCTTTTCGGTGAGAAGCGTTCCGAAAACATCACCGGTATCTGTCTCAATGAAAATCTCCTCTGCGTCAAAGCCCAGAAGCTCGATTCTGCCGGTGTCGCTTTCCATATAGCAATCGCCGGAGACCACAACATCGCTAAAGCTTATATCTCCTGTGGAGCTTTCCGCCGTTAGGCTATGGCATCTGGCATTGCTTAGCATGACTCTGCCGGTGTCGGTGTTGAGCTTTATCTCATCTGTGACATTTGCGGAGTTGACGCTTATATCGCCTGTGCCCGAATCCAAGTCCATGCTGTTTGCTTCTATACCCGACAGCCCTATGTGACCCGTATCAGTTTTAACTGAGAGGATATCCGCTATATTTGCATCAGCGGTTATATTCCCGGTGTCGGTCTCGATTATTAACTGGTCAAACGTGAAGGACTCCGGGATATTCACATCCCCTACCGAGGTCTCCAAATCAGCATTTCCGTACTCCCGCTCGGGCAGATACACCGTGATAGACATATCACCTACGAAAAAGCCAAAGTGCCGCTCATACCAGCTTCGTTCATCGTGACGTTCAACGGTCAGGGTGTTATTCTTAACCGTAACTGTGTTATATACCTTATCGCTTTCTCTGCACTCAACCTTGCAGGTGCCATCATCCGAAGGGGCAAAGCGAATATCAAATTCATCGGTGTCTATATTATACACTGTATATGTTTTTTTGCAATATAATTATCAAAGTTGTCCTATGCTTAAATTGAACAATATGTAACATTGTCGGATAAATTGTAAACTTTGTTGGAAGGCTATTGATAAGGAAAATCGCATTAATTATAATAGAAAGCAGCAAAACAAGAGAGCACGGGTATATATTCCGGATATGAAAAGGCAAAATAAAAAGCTCACAGCAAAGCAGCAGAAAACCATCGGCATTGCCGCTATAGTAATTGCCGTTATCATTGTAGCGTTGATAACATGGCTCGCAGGAGTTCCGCTTGTAAAATTCGCATCCCAGCCCGAAAAATTTCGGGAGTGGATCAACGGACACGGGATAGGCGGCAGAGCGGCATATATCGGGATGGTCATCTTTCAGGTTATCATCGCGGTGCTGCCCGGCGAACCGTTTGAGATCGCGGGCGGCTATGCGTTCGGCGCGGTCGAGGGGACGATACTGTGCATCGTGGCCTCTACAATGGGCAGCATGCTTGTGTTCTGGCTGGTAAGGCGCTATGGCACGAAGCTTGTTGAGATATTCTTTTCCCGGGAAAAGCTGCAAAGCGTGAAGTTCCTGAAAACGAAGGAGAAACGCGACTTTCTGTATCTCATCATATTCATGATCCCCGGAACGCCCAAGGATCTTTTGAGCTACGCCGCCGGCCTGACGGACGTACGGGTTCCCGTGTGGCTTCTTATCTGCTCGCTCGGCAGAATACCATCCATTATAACATCCACGGTCGGCGGGGATGCGCTCGGCACGAAAAATTACTGGTTTGCCGTCATAGTGTTCGCTGTGACCCTTGCCGTAAGCGCCGTCGGACTGCTTATATATAACAGAATATGCAGCCACCATAAAGGCGAGGACATGCCCGAAAAAAGCGAAGGCTGAAGCACTATGCTTCAGCCTTCGTTTTTTAGCCGAATACCCATTGATATGTCACGCCAAACGCCTCGCGTATGAAGTAGTTGAGCTTGACGGGTAAAAGTCCGGTATCCGCCGCTATGCCGCTGACATCATAATCAAGGGAGGAAGCCAGCAGCTTTGCGCGATATATATGATATTCGCTTGTGACAACGGCAACGGAGACGTCGGATACATTGTCCCGCGAGCCAATGATATCAAAGCTGTATTTCAGATTTTCATATGTTGAGGTCGCTTTGTCCTCAATAATTATCCTGCTGCCATCTATACCGTGCGCCGTCAGCCACTTGTACATTGCCAATCCCTCGGAGAGGTTTTCGCCGTCGCCCTGACCGCCGCTGACTATTGCGACGGCGTCGGGATGCTCGGCCAAATAGCCGCGAGCGGCTTCCATGCGCTCTACGAGCGAACGGGAGGGGGTATCTCCGCGCACAGCGGCGCCGAGGACTATGATATAGTCATAATCGGCATCCGAATCGCCCGATGCGGTGCTGACAATAAAGGCTTCGACCACGATGAAATACGCGATACCAAGCGCAAGCAGGATGCATATTATGCGCTTTAGCTTTTTGCCTGCCAAGCCGAAGATGATTAACAGCGCTGCGGCAAAATACAGGGTATATGCAATAAAAGACTGCCCCGTGTAGGCAAAGTTCACCACAAGTCCGACCAAGACGATAGCTGCGGCAAGGATAATGCGGCTTTTTTTCATTCGGAAAGCTCCTCCCATGACTCATATGCAGCCATGAGCTTATCATTAAGAGCCATCTTTTCGGCATCAAGCTTCATGAGCTTTTGATAGTCCGAGGAAAAAGCCTCGTATTCCTTATCCAAAGCGGCAATTTGCTCCTCGAGCTTTGATATCTCCTTTTCAAGCCGCGCAAGCTGCTTATCCTTGTTGGGGCTGCTTTTCCTCAGCGGCTGCTCCTTTTTCCGAACCTCGGTTTTGGCGGCCTGATTAAATACCGCCTGCCGCGCCTGATACTCGCGAAACTCCTTGTATGTGCCCCGGTAATCGGTCACGCGCCCGTTCTCGAGATACCATACACGCGTTGCAAACTTTTCAATAAAATATCTGTCGTGCGATACAAAAAGCAGCGCTTCCGAGTATTGAGAGATCGCGTCCTCAATCCATTCGCGGCTTGCTATGTCAAGATGGTTTGTCGGCTCGTCGAGGATGAGAAAGTTTATATCGCTGCCCATGAGCATACACAGCCGCAGGCGGCTTTTTTCTCCGCCAGAGAGCGCGCCGACCTGAGTGAACACATCCTCGCCGCGAAATCCGAACGCACCCAACCTGTCGCGAGCCTCCTGCGGCTGACAGCGGCAGTCATATAGCATCGTGTCAATTAAATTGCGGCTCTCATCGGAAAAATGAATTATCTGCGGCAGGTATGCCGGACGCACCGATGGGCCGAGGTAGAGATATCCCGAGTCCGGTATCTCCTGCTGCATGATAAGCTTGACAAGCGTGGATTTTCCGGCGCCGTTATCGCCTATAAGCGCTATGCGCTCACCGCCCGTCACTGTCAGATCGAGGGTGGAGAAGAGCTTTTTCTCACCGTAGGATTTCGACAGCCCCTCGCAGACAAAGACCTCGTCTCCGTTGAACTCACGGGCTTTGAACTTGGCCGAGAGCTTTTTGTCCTCCTTGGGGCGCTCTGTCTTTTCCAGCTTCGCTATGCGCTTTTCCATTGAAAAGGCGCGCTTGTGAAGCTTGTCGTTGCCCATGAAGGCCCAGAGATGCATCTGCTCGGCAGCTCGCGTGAGCTGATCTATCTTGGCCTGATCCTTTTCGTATTTCCTGAGCTTTTCTTCAAAGCGCTTTTGCCGCTCAGTGACATAGAAGCTGTAGCCGCCGCTGTAAAACTCGGCCTTGCCGTCGCTTATCTCTATGCAGCGCCGCGCAACCTTGTCGAGGAAAAATCGGTCGTGGCTGATGGCAAGCACTGTGCCTTTAAAATGCAGAAGGTATTCTTCGAGCCACTCGGTAGCTCGCAGGTCAAGGTGGTTTGTAGGCTCGTCCAGCAGGAGAATGTCAGTTTTTTCAAGTATGAGCCTTGCGAGGTTTACCCTTGTGCGCTCGCCTCCGGAGAGCGAGTCAAAAAGCTGCTCGCGCATGCTCTGGGGAATGTCCAGACCGTTTGCAACGCGGTTTCGGTCAACCTCCATATCGTAGCCGCCTAAGAGGCGAAAATCCTCCGAAAGACGGTCGTATTCTTTTAAAAGCTGCTCTGACGAGTCGTGTTCCATGAGCGAGGCAAGCTCGTCGAGTCTGGCGCTTATTTTGTAAAGCTCGCGGTGCGCGTCGCGCAGCACATCCTCGGTCGTCCAATCGGGAGGGTAGACGGGGATCTGAGAAATAAGCCCCATGCGCTTGCCGGATGCCACGGCGACTGCTCCCTCGTCGTAGCCGATCTCGCCGGTGAGGATCCTGAACAGCGTTGTTTTGCCGCAGCCGTTATGGCCGAGAATGCCGACGCGCTCACCCTCGGCAATGTCGAAGCTGAGCCCGTCAAGGATGTTTTTACCCAGCTCAAAGGACTTTACAAGCCCTTTGACGGATATATCTGTCATGTTAAATCACCTAAAATAGTTATTGATTATTTTACCGCAGCCTGAAGCACAGCGTTTGCAACTCCGCCTGCCGCGCGCAGGCCGCTGCCGCCGTTTTCAACAAGCACGGCAAAGGCGTATGGGTGCTCCTCGTCGTTTAAAAATCCGACGAACCAGCCGTGGGCCTCCTTGCCGTTGCCGACCTCGGCCGTGCCGGTCTTGGCGGAAATATCAAGTCCGGGGAAGGTCGAATTGCCGTATTTATACACGACGTTGTAGTTCATCATGGACGCGACCTTCTGCGCCGTGTCTGCGGAAATAAGCTCGGTTTTCTTGTCGGATGTGCCGAGCAGAGATGGCTCAACGACCGTGCCGCCGTTTGCATAGGCGCACACAAGCCGCATCATGGCATAGGGTGAGACAAGGTCGTTGTACTGACCGATACCCGACCACGCCATGGAAGCGCTCATGGAGCTGTCCTTGTCGTAATTTCCCGTCGCCGTCGTGATATTATCCAGCTGAAGCTGCTGAGTAAGGCCGAGCTTTTCGGCATATTCGGCGATCACATCGGGGCCCAGCTCAAGCGCAATCTGACCGAAAGCGCAGTTGCAGGAATTTGCAAGAGCCTGCTCTATGGTCTGCTCGCCATGGTGCCCGGTGCAGTTTATGTTTACGCCCTTTACATTCAGCGAGCCATAGCAGCTAAAGCTGCGGTGGTAAAGATCGTCCATGTTTTCAATGGCGGCGGTGAGGGTAACGAGCTTGAAAACGGAGCCGGGAACAAAGGTCGAGCTGATGCAGCGATTTATATAAGCGCCGTCGGGCAGCGTCTCGGGCGGATTCATCGGGTCGATGGACGGGGAGGATACCATGCAGATGATTTCACCCGTCTTATAATTGCACACGATAACTGCGCCGCTGCGCCCGTTGAGCGCCTCATACGCCTTGAGGTTTAAATCGGCATCGACCGTGAGCTTCAGGGTCACGTCATCCTGTTCCTCAATGCCGGTTATGAGACTGAAGCCGGATAACTGCTTTTGAAACGACTGCAGTGCGCCTGTTCCTACGTTTCCGACGTAGTCGCCCACGAGGTGATAGCAGGCTGTGCGGATGTTGGCATCCTCTGCGTAGTATTTGCCGCCGCCGCCCATTTTGGCGAGCACGGTGCCGTTGCGGTCTGTCAGCGTATACTCACAGCCGGAGGTGGATGCGTCAAAAAACAGCGCCCATTCTTCGCCGTGCTGAATATAGCGCACAACGTACACAACGAGTCCGACTATCATCATGAAAGCCATTAAAAGAGCAAGGGACGCTCTGAGAGAAACTTTTTTCATGCCTCGGCCTCCTTAGCTTTGCGCGATTTAGCGTCGGGTGGCTTGACGACGAAGCTTGCGCCTTTTCGAGTGTCACCGGCTTTTATGAACGCCAAAAGCATCCAGCATGCAAGCACGGAGGTACCGCCGCGCGATACAAATGGGAAGGTGACGCCGGTGAAGGGGAGAATATCGACAGAGCCGAAAACATTGAGCGCTACCTGAACCATGAACATTGTCGCCGTAGCGCAGGCAGCTATGGAATAATAGGCGCTGCGCCCATGACTTGAGTTGCGCACGGCAAAGAAAGTGAGCACCAGAATTGCCAGCACAGCGCAAATTGCAATAATAAGCCCCAATTCCTCGCACATAACGCCGAATACAGTGTCCGTATTTCCTGCGAAAGTGCCCTTGAGCCAGCCGTTTCCGGCGCCTTTGCCGAACAGCCCGCCGGAAGCTCCGGCAGACATGGCGTGGGTCTGCTGATATCCCGTGTCGTAAACATCCTCCCAGACGTGCCCCCAGGCGGCAAAGCGCTGAGCAACGTGAGTCTTAATGCGCAGCATAAGAAAGCCCGCCATGCCCGCGCCCGTAATGGCGAGCGCAATTGTAGCAATCGAGCCTGAGCGCATGAAGGAGATGACAAGGAAGGTGACGAAGAATATGAGCGCTGTGCCGAAATCGCTGCTGAGCGCGAGGAAAATGACGCACAACGCGGAAAAGGCTATGAAAGAGATAAGGTTTTTGGTGCTGAAAAGCCTGTCGAGCGTAGCCGCGCCGACATAGATGAAAGCGACCTTTACAAATTCGGACGGCTGAATGGATATACCGGCGATCTCAATCCAGTTTTTCGCGCCGTATTGCGTTTTGGCAAAGACGAGAACGGCCGCCAAAACCGCTAGCGAGAGCACAGCCAGCGGGGTGCGGAGCTTTTTCGTCCTGTCAAGATCCCTGAGCCACCAGCCAAGCGCAAAGAACAGAATAACTCCGGCAAAAACAATGACTATCTGCCGTATCATTTCCTCCGGAACGGAGGAGGCGATAACCGAAAGCCCGATGGTGGAGAGGAAGAACGCGATAGTCTCCACCTCAAAACCTGTGCGCCTTATGCTGCGCATGGCAAAATAGCAGAACCATTCGAGCAGAATGAGCAGGATGAAGCCCAGACCGATTCCGGCGATATGCTCACTCTCGGTGTTGATGCAGTTCTCTATGAGAAGCAGAAACTGAAAAATGCTCAGGAAGAAAAGCGTGACGGCGGGATGCACTCTCTTCCAGCTCATTGTGCGGCGAGCTTCAATAGCGTCGCGCTGCTTTTCGCTAATATCACGAAAGCGCACACTGTTACCGGCGAGGTTGAGAACGTCCCCGTCCTTAACGACGGAACCGTTGACCTGAACCTTGTCGCCGTTGACCCAGACTCCGCCCTTGGAGAAAATATCGAATATACGCCACACGCCCTTTGGGCTGCGGATAAGAACGGCGTGTACGCGGCTGACAGTCTCATAGGGCAGGCATATATCAGCCGAGCGGGAGCGCCCGATAAGATTTTCCCAGTGGTTTATCAGGGCAACACCCTCGTCCTTGTGTATATAGCCCCAGATCTCCGTCTGCGACTTGCTGCTGAGCATGGAGCGAGTGCAGCGGATAAGAACGATCAGAGCAAAAACAGGAAGAATATATGAAATTATACTGACAATGATGTCTGGCACTCGGTTCACCTCTGTTTAAATAATAATATAACATTATAGCATTATTTCTGCTCATTGACAAGCGAGCCGGATTTATTTACAATAGGTTCATGAATGATAAGAGAGTGAAAAAGTGGATAATAATATTTGCGGTCGTATTTGCCGTATGCATAGGTGCGTTTATGATCCTGCGGCATTCGGGAATGCAGGGAACGGTTGCCGTTATCCGCGTTGACGGCGAGATTTATGAAAAAATTAATCTTGATACCGTAACTGTTGCATATGACATGGAAATAAGGACTGAGTTTGGGTATAATAAACTACACATAGAGCATGGCGGCATAAGCGTTGCGGAGGCCGACTGCCGCGACCAGATATGCATACGCCAGGGCACGGTGACCGAGGCCGGAGTGCCGATAGTGTGTCTGCCGCACCGCCTTACGATTGAAATCGTGGGAGGCGACCTTGATGCGTAACACTCGCTCTCTTGCGCTCATGGCGATGCTCACGGCGGTGTCGCTTATCGTGTTTGTTATCGAGGCGCAGATACCGCCGATTGTGCCCATACCCGGCGTGAAGCTTGGCATAGCCAATATGATAACGCTGACTGCAATGCTAATCCTCGGCCGCAGGGAAGCGGGGGTCATCCTCCTGCTGCGCATCGTAATGGGCAGCTTTTTCGCCGGAGGTGTGTCAGGGCTGATGTTCAGCATCGCGGGGGGAACGCTTGCGTACCTTATCATGTGCCTCACGCTGAAGCTCTTTCCGGAAAAAATGCTCTGGGTCGTGAGCATCTTCGGTGCGATCGCGCATAATGCAGGCCAGCTTGCAGTCGCGATAGCGATAACAAAAACCTCGGGACTTATTGTGTACCTGCCTGTGCTTGCCGCCTCGGCAATAGTGACGGGTGCTTTCACCGGACTTGGCGCAATGTATGTAAGTAGTGCGCTAAGAAGGCTGGACAAACAGTATTAAAAGTATTATAATAGCTAAAACCGACAATAGACGGAAATAATTTATTTTAGGAGATATATTAAAATGAGCGAATGTACACATGATTGTGCCTCTTGCAGCGAAAATTGCAGCGAGCGCGATATGAGCGCAAAGCTTAATCCGGCGGCAAGCGTCAAGAAGGTAATTGCCGTTGTCAGCGGCAAGGGCGGCGTAGGCAAGAGCCTCGTAACGAGCCTCATGGCAAGCGAGATGCAGCGCAGAGGTCATCAGGCTGCGGTTCTCGACGCCGACGTGACCGGCCCCTCAATCCCCAAGGGCTTCGGAATAACCGAGCATGCCCACGGCACCGAGGAGCTTCTTGTACCGTGCTATTCCAACAAGGGCACTCAGATAATGTCCATTAACCTTATCCTCGATAACGAAACCGACCCCGTTGTGTGGCGCGGTCCCATTATTGCAGGCGTTGTGACCCAGTTTTGGACCGATGTGCTCTGGGACAACGTCGATTACATGTTCGTCGATATGCCTCCCGGAACCGGCGATGTGCCTCTTACCGTGTTCCAGTCTCTGCCCGTTGACGGAATAATCATTGTAACCTCTCCCCAGGAGCTGGTATCGATGATCGTTGCAAAAGCAGTCAACATGGCAAAGATGATGAATGTTCCCGTGCTCGGCATTGTTGAGAACATGAGCTATTACAAGTGCCCCGACTGCGGCAAGGAGCACGAGATCTTCGGCGCGAGCAAGGTAAAGCAGGTTGCCGAGGAGTTCGGTATTGCTCACTATGCGCGTATGCCGATAGACCCCGTTGTCGCTACAATGGTCGATGCGGGCGAAGTTGAAAGTGTTAACGCCGACGCTCTCAGCGAGCTGGCGGACTTTATAGAAAAAGGAGAATAAACCATGGTAATTGCAGTAGCATACAAAGACAACGAGATTTTTGAGCACTTCGGCCATGCCGAGATGTTTGCGATCTACAAGACGAATGAAGAGAATACCGAGCTCGTTTCCAAGGAGCTTGTCGAGGTCAAGGAGAGCGGCCACCAGGCTGTTGCAGACCTCATGGATAGCTGCGGTGTTGACGCTGTTATCGTCGGCAATATTGGCACCGGTGCAAGGCAGGCTCTTGCCGAGTACGGCATCGTAGCATTTGCGGGCTTCTGCGGCAACGCAGACGACGCTGCCGAGCTTATGATGCGCGGCCAGCTCCCTTATCTGTCCGACGAGGGCGGATGCAGCGGCGGTTGCAGCGGATGCCACAGTCATGACGAAGACGGCGGCTGCGGCTGCGGTGGTCACGACCATGAAGACGGCAGTTGCGGTTGCGGCTGCCACTGAGAAAATGAACATAAAAAACTCCGGACTTGAGTCCGGAGTTTTTTCATTACTTAACTATAACGTTTTGTTCTATCCATTCTGCCCAGGCCGAGTAGCCGTCCCCGTAAAAATGGATGCCGTCGGGGGAGAACTCGCTGCCTAACTTGCCGGTTTCGTCGTCAAACTTAACGTTTGAATCAAGATAGAATATGGTCTCATCGTCGGCAAATTCCTTGATATATCCGTTAAATGTGTCGATGTTTGCGTTGTTGACCGTGCTGCCCTTGGCGTCCTGCGCTGCCGTGACATGCAGATTCGCCATGATGTAGATAATGGCGTTCGGCTGGCTCTGGCGAACTGTGTCCAGAAGCTCGGAATATCTGTTCGCAACGGTGGCAAGATCGCCGCCGATATCATTTATTCCAAGCATTATGTAAACCTTACCGAACTGAGCGCTTTGCAGCAGGGTGGGGAGGGTGACGCTGCCGTAGCCGGAAACGTCGGCGTAGGTGCTGCGCGAGCCGATAACGCTGAGGCCGACGGTTGAGAAGAACGTGGTGTCTTTAAGACCGCCAACCATCTGAATGCCGACTGTGCGTGAGTCGCCGATAAAAAGCGCGTCCTTGAAGTAGCCTTCAGGCGCGGGGCCAAATGTCGGAGCGGGAGTCGGTGTCGGAGTTGGCTCCGGCGTCGGCTCGGAAATCCCGGGAGCGCCGCTATTGTCAGGGCTTGATGTGGAATCGTCGCCTTTTTGCAGGCGAATGGTAATAACTGCGACGAGTGCCAAAACGAGTATTATGATAACAAAAACAAGTGATTTTTTGCGCATGGTAACCTCCAATCTACGGAATAAGCGGGCGGTACATCGGCTAAAAGTACCGCCCGAAAGTATTTATAATTTTAATGTGTCCGGCGAAATCAGTCGGCTTCGGCGAGCCTGACCTTCAACTGAACGGGGTTGTGGTCGGAGAATTCAAATCCGGCATCGATCGTGTTGACCGAAATAAACTCGACATTGGGGGAGATAATAAAGCCGTCGATTATGTAATACTGGGTGTGCTCGGCGTCGTCGGGATTGAACGGCTGATTGAGGAGACGGCAGCTCGGAACATTGAGGTCATATGCCATCTTCCAGCCCTCAGGCATGATATCCTCGGTGATCGTGCCGGGGGTCCAGAGATCCGGGTTGAGCGTCGGATACTTATCGAGGCCGCCGGGGAAGGTCTGGTTGAAGTCGCCTCCGGCTATGACATAATTGCCCTTTTCGTATTCGGACTGAATAAATTCACGAAGCTGCTTTGTCTGGGCAATTTTGCCCTCTCCGTCGTCATACGCCTCAAGATGGAGGTTGACGATCACAAGCTTTTTATCGCTGCCGTCTATGGGAAGATAGCTGACAAGCAGGCAGCGCTTGAGGTTTGCGGTGCTCACGGGCCAGTCAAACGGGCAAGGCAGAGAGATGCGGTCGGCCGAATCTATGCTGTATGCCGTGTTTGTCAGTACGCCGCTGTTGACCTTGCCGATAGGCGGCAGGGGATAGGGAACAAAGGAGCAGGAGTAATTGAGCGCATATGTGCTGTTGTATATGCCGAGATATTCCCTTGCGTTTATCCCGTAGGTACGGGAGGAATCGAGATCGACCTCCTGAAGCATATAGATATCAGCCTTGTTTTCATCGCTGTAGAGCTGATTATATATCCCGAGGAGATTCGCGGTAACGCCGTCCTTGTCGTATGAGGAGACATTTTTTCCACCGTCCATGAAGAAATCAGCGTCCTTGCCAAGCCCAGCGTAGCCGGTGTTCCAGCTTATAATGGTAAGCTCCTGACCGAGCGAAGGCGATGAACTGTCCTCTTTGGAATTGGTTTCAATATTAACGTCAGTGACATCGGCGGGATTAAACTCGGTTACGGATAGCCAGATAATAAGACCGGCGGCGAGAACGAGAATGACGCCGAGAATAATAAGTACGATTTTTAGGATCTTCTTTGCCATTTTAAACCTCACCTCAATTTGTGTTATTTTACATATTAACACAGCGGCACATTCTATTCAAGATTTTTTGCGTATCAATTGTGCAATTGGATGAAAAAAGGCTTTTGAGCTTGCTATGGCGAGACTTTTGGCGTATACTCTAATATGCTTAAAAATCACAATGTATGGAGACTGAAATGAGCTACAACATCATAAGAAACAGCGACCCTGAGCTTTACGGAGCCATGGAGAAGGAACTGCAGCGCCAGCGCGATCACATTGAGCTTATCGCATCGGAAAACTTCACAAGTCCTGCGGTCATGGCGGCTGTCGGCAGCCATTTGACAAATAAATATGCTGAGGGCTACCCCGGCGCAAGGTATTACGGCGGCTGCGAGTATGTTGACGTCGTCGAGCAGCTTGCTATTGACAGAGCAAAGGAGCTTTTTGGCGCCGAGCACGCAAATGTCCAGCCGCATTCCGGCTCTCAGGCGAATGTTGCGGTGTATCTCGCGCTTTTGAAGCCGGGCGACACTATCCTCGGCATGGATCTCAGCCACGGCGGTCATCTGACCCACGGTTCAAAGGCGTCGATCTCCGGCAAATACTTCAATGCCTGCTTCTACGGCGTTGACCCCAAGACAGAAACCATCGACTATGAAAAGGCTATGCAGACGGCGGGGGAGTGCAAGCCCAAGCTTATCATCGCGGGGGCGAGCGCGTATCCGCGTTTTATAGACTTTAAGAAAATGCGTGAGATAGCCGACGAGGTCGGTGCATATCTCATGGTCGATATGGCGCATATCGGAGGACTTGTTGCCGCCGGAGTTCATCCCAGCCCCGTTCCGTATGCGGATATCGTCACCTGCACCACCCATAAGACTCTGCGCGGCCCGCGCGGTGCGCTTATACTCTGCAAGGACGAGCTTAAAAAGAAGATAAACAGCGGCGTTTTCCCCGGAACTCAGGGCGGCCCGCTCATGCACGTTATCGCGGGCAAGGCGGTTTGCTTTAAAGAGGCGATGAGCGATGACTTCAAGCAGTACCAGACGCAGGTCGTGAAGAATGCTGCGGTCCTTGCCGATACGCTTCGCGCCGGAGGCATACGCCTTGTGTCCGGCGGAACGGACAACCACCTCATGCTTGCTGATACAATGACGCTCGGTCGCACGGGCATGGAGGTTCAGGAGCTTCTCGATATGGCGCATATTACCGCGAACAAGAACGCCATACCCTTTGATACGCAGCCTGTAAAGCTCACAAGCGGCATGCGCTTCGGCACTCCCGCCGTGACTACCCGCGGCATGAAGGAAGAGGAGATGAAGGAGATCGGCAGCATGATAGTTCGCCTGATAAGCGAGGGCGAGGGTGCTGTCGATGATGTAAAACAGCAGGTCATAGCGCTTTGCGAGCGCTTCCCGCTTTACCCTGAAATGTGATGATATATAAAAAAACAGCCCCATCGGGGCTGTTTTTTCAGACTGTAAAAGAAGTAAAAAAAGAATGAGATAGTTTAGTTAACGGACGGGGGAGCTCGAGGGGGCGGCAGCCCGCCTCGAATTGGATAAATAGCCATCAAAAAATCCTGATAAATCAGGATTTTTTGACGAGTTGGCTCGGTTTTTTGAGAAATGTAATTTCACAAAAAACGTGGCGTTTTGGAAGCGTGCAAAAAAGTCCGAAAGGACTTTTTTTACACGCTGAAACAGCCCCATCGGGGCTGTTTTTTTGTTGCGAACTTAAAGCTCTGCTATGACCTCGCACTCAACGAGCCCGTCTTTCGGCAGACGGGCGACCTCGACGCAGGAGCGGGCGGGGAATGGCTCTGTGAAATACTGTGCGTACACGGCGTTGACTGCGCCGAAATCATCCATGTTCTTGATGAAAACGGTGGTCTTCACTACCTTTGACATATCGGAGCCTGCGGCCTTGAGCACTGCGGCGAGATTTTTAAATGCCTGATGAGCCTGAGCCTCAACGCCTTCGAGAAGAGCGCCGGTTGCGGGATCAATGCCAAGCTGTCCCGATGTGTAGACCATGCTTCCGACTACCTGAGCCTGAGAGTAAGGGCCTAATGCGGCGGGTGCGTTTGTTGTGGATACGAGTTTCATGATAGTTCCTCCTGCTTTAATGAATGTTTAATTGATAACCTTTGTTTTTCAGCTCGGCAACAACATTTTTGCCGTGAGCCTCGCCGCCGACCTCGCAGGCTATGTGGACGTTCGTCTCATTGGGGTTAAGTCCCGCACTGAGCCTGTCGTGCTCGACCGAAAGAATGTTTGCACCGAGAGCGGCAACGTCGTTGAGCAGTCCGCCGAGGCTGCCCGGCTTATCGAGCAGCGTTACGGTGAATTTCAGTCTGCGGTGTCTTGAAACAAGACCCTGCTCGATGATGCACTGGATGAAGCTTACGTCAATGTTGCCGCCGGAGAGCAGGCACACGGCCTTTTTGCCCTTGACATCGACCTTGCCGTTCAGAACGGCTGCAACCGGGGTTGCGCCGGAGGGCTCGACGATCTGCTTGCAGCGCTCCATGAGCATGAGTATCGCGTCGGATATCTCCATATCGCTGACTGTCACAACATCGTCAACATAGCGGTTTATAAGCTCGACCGTAATATCTCCGGGAGCCTTGACGGCAATGCCGTCGGCGATAGTGGACACAGTATCGGTACTTATGTACCTTTTCTCCCGGAATGACTGTGCTATAGCGTTCGCGCCCTCTGCCTGAACTCCGACGATGCGTATGCGGGGGTTAATCTGCTTTATGCAGGCGGCGACACCCGCGAGCAGTCCGCCGCCTCCGGCAGGAACAATTACGACGTCCACAGTGGGAAGATCGCTTAATATCTCCAGGCCGAGAGTACCCTGACCGGCTATGACCTCAAGGTCGTTGTAAGGATGCAGGAAGGTCGCGCCCTCAGCTTCGCATATCTCGCAGGCTTTGGCGTATGCGTCGTCGTAGCAGTCGCCGCTGAGTACCACATTTGCGCCGTAGCCCTGGGTTGCCTGAACCTTGGCGATGGGCGCGGTCGCGGGCATTGCGATGGTTGCTGGAATGCCGAAATTTTTTGCGGCGAATGCGACGCCCTGTGCGTGATTGCCGGCCGAGGACGCGACAACGCTTTTGACCTCGCCGCGCTCCACGAGAGCCGCGATCTTGTTGCTTGCGCCCCTTATCTTAAAGGAGCCGGTTTTTTGCCTGTTTTCGCATTTGAGATATATCTGCCCGCTGGTCATTGCCGAGAAGGTAGACGACATATCAAGCTCTGTATGATGCAAAACCGGCTTTAGCCGCTGAGCGGCAAGCTCTATTTCCTGAAGCTTCAGTTCCACGATAATACACCTCGTATATTAAAATTTTTGCTTAGGATTATTTTACCCCGATTGCATCGTCTATTCAATAGTATAGTTGAAAAAATGTCTTTATGGGAGCAACAAAATTGAGCGCTGTTCACCCCATAAAGACATTTTTCTTTCAGAACCGTACAACGAGCCTGTCAGCCGATGGCAGAGATACCGTCAACATAGCTTTTCATCTCGCTGCGGCTTTTTACTCCCTTGCAGCCGTCGATCACCTTTTGCTGTCCTGCCTCGTCCAGCGCCGAAAAGTAAAAGAAGGCGTCGGCGTTCTGCATCAGAGCCATTCCGAGGCCGAGCGGAATATCACTGCCGTTTTTCGCGTTCATAGTAATCACCTCAACGCTATTTTTAACAAAAGAAATAAAAATATGCGGCGTCACTGACGCCGCATAAAGCTGCTTGAAATTAATTTTTGTATGGCAGGGAATTGAAATAGCTTGTATCGGGCTGCCCTGCGATAGTCCATCCGCTGCCGTCGTGGGCAATGGAGATAGCGCCGGTAAAGCCGCCGTCGGTGACGAAGTTAATGACGGAGCTGCCGTCGGTCGAGGTGAAGCGGAGCTTTGTTCCAGACTGAAGAATGCTGCCGCTTGTAAGCGTTATGCCCTTTGAGGTCGTGACGAAAACGCCGTCGTTATCGAAAACAAGTTCTCCTTCGTCCTTCGTGTAGGCACCGCCACTCAGAGTATAGCTGCTTGAGACCTTATAAGTGCCGAGAATATTTACCTCCGTGTCAAGCAGCAGCTTACCGTCGGAAAATTCCTTTATGCCTCCGTCAAGAACCGTGGCCGACAGAGGCTCTGCCGCGTCGCTATTGTATATGAAAGCATTTGTAACAGCTTTTCCGTCGGCGTCAGGGCCGCAATAGTAAATTTCCATGCTGCCGTCGCCGTCAAGATCGTAAAGCCTAAGGCTTGTTGCCGAGCTGAGAGGGCTTATGCTGCTTGCCGCCTCATAGGATACGCCGTTTGACTCAACGACAACGAACATACCGTTATCTTTGGCAGAGAGGTCTATCGTCTCATCCTTGCCGTCGCCGTCAAGGTCAGTGGAGTAGGGGAGACGGTCTGTGATTATCTTACCGTTTTTCGCGTTGGGGTCGGTTACTTTCAAATCGCCGTTTTCATCGAGAGAAAGAAGCCTCTCTTCGACGCTTCCGTCGCTGAGAGTAAAGCGTATAATCATGCCCGGCTCAGTGCTGGAAAGCTCGGCGTTTATTGCAAGCGCAGAAGCATCGCTCATGTCGCTGCAATATACGATTTCGCGCACTAAAGTGTAGCTTCCGTTTTCGGGATGATAATTTATCGTGTAGACATTGACGTCGTATACATTGCCCTCAGCCGAAACGATAATGGACTTAATATTTTCGTCAGCGTCGCTGCCGAGCAGAGTAAAGGCGGAATTGTCCGCGTCTTCGGCAAAGACCGCGTCAACGTTGCCCTCATCGTCGCCGCTGTGCTCGGCGGGGAGAAAGCGCTCGTCAATGAGCGAGCCTATAACGTCGAATCCGACCGTGAATTCATAGAATCCGTTTGCGATATCCGCAATTTCCCCGGGATTTGCTATTATAACAATACCCTCATTCGTGAGATACCAGTGCCCGTCGGAAACAAGCGAGCGCAGAGTGTCGGTATACCCCTCGGTGAAGAAGGTGTCCTTGTACTTCTCGTCCTCGTTTAATGAGACGAGGATGTTCTCGGAAACGGCGTTTACGATCTTTTCAAGGTCGTCGCCGAGGTCAGCAAGCTTTAGCTCGTTGCCGGTCTGCGCATCATAGTTGTGCCCCGTTATGGCCAGAGTGTTTGCCGTGCCGAGAGACGCTCTGTCAACCACGCGGAAGGATATGATTGCGCTGTCGGCACGCTCGGTCCTCACGGTACGGTTCATTGAAAACGGGGCGAGTCCCTCGGCTGTACCATCGCCGATATTGGTAGTATATGCTGCTTTGTTTGACGTGAGCTGCTCGCCGGTGAATATGGCGTTAAGCTCGTCAATATTGGCGTTGAGCTTATCGGCTGCTTCCGCGCGGGTGGGCATGGTGATGTGCGGCGTCATGTATGTAACGCCATCCTCGGCGGTAACATCGCTCATTTCGATAACAACATCGCCGCTGCTGCCGGCGTTGGAGTTTATGATCCTGTGGTCGGCGGTCACCGTGATATCAATACGAGCGTGGTTTGAAAAGTCATCCGTGAACGACCTGACGGCTATGGTGTCAAGGTTCTCGTCATATATGCATATGCTGTAATCTATTTCGGCAGGCTCGGAGCTGTCGGCCTTTTCGCCGGCAAAGTCAAAATGTATGACGTCTCCGACGGCGATAGCCGATTTATCCGCGTTTGAGTAGGACTCTGAGCCCTGCTCAGTGCCGCAGGATACGGTGAATACGTCGTCTGCTTCCATTGTGATATAAACGCCGCACTCGCGTTCGGCGTCTCCGTTATCTTTCTTTCCGCAGGCGCAAAGCGTAAATATAAGTATAAGTGCCATCAAAGCGGCTGTAAATCTGCGCAAAAAACCATCTCCTTAGGTTTATCATTAATAAAAGAAATTATACCACGGTATGTCCAACAAATCCATAGTTGACACCAAAACTTAATAGAACGGAAACATTTAAATAAAAATTTCCCCGCTTCAGACGAAGCGGGGAAATTAATGATCTGATTAATGGTTGTGATCGGGGTAGTGGATATGGAGCAGATCGTGGGCGCGGCCGCGAAGCAGCTTATAGATGCTGTCAAGAGCCGGGTTCTGCTCGCTTGAGCGCAGAGCGCAGTCCTCATCGGCAACGAATATGCCCTCGTTGCGAACCGCCTTTTCGCTCTGGCATGCGGGGGGCTGACCGCCGCCGCCGATGCAGCCGTTGGGGCAGGCCATAACCTCGACAAAGTGGAAGAACTCCTCGCCGCTCTCGATCTTCTCTATCAGCCTGTCTGCATTTCCGAGACCGTTTACGACGGCAATTTTGAGAGTGAGATCACCGGCTGTGACCTCAAACGCCTTTGTGCCCTCAAGGCCGCGGACGCCGCACTCGGCAACGCTTGCGATGGATTCCGTTGTGACAGCGCCGAGAACGTGACGGATGACAGCCTCGGTAACGCCGCCGGTAACGCCGAATATGACACCTGCGCCCGTGTAAGGTGCGAAGGGTTCGTCAGGCTCGGAGTCGGGGAGGTTTTTGAAGTCGATACCGGCCTCGGTGATCATTCTCGCCAGCTCCTGAGAGGTGAGAACAAGATCGATGAGCCTCTCGCCGTCCTTGACAAGCTCGGGACGGGCAGCTTCCGCCTTCTTCGCGGTACAGGGCATGATTGCTACGGAATAGATCTCATCCTCAGTAAACTGCTGACGGATCAGCGCGCCGAACATCTCCATAGGCGAGCCGCAGGTGGAAACCTGAGGCATCAGGTTCGGATGCTTATTCTCAACATGCTTTATCCAGCCGGGGCAGCATGAGGTGAACATGGGGAGCTTTGCGCCGGTCTTGAGCTTTTCCATGAACTCGGCAGACTCCTCAATGATGGTGAGGTCGGCGGTCAGGGAGGTGTCAAAAACATAGTCGGCGCCGAGCATCTTGAGCGCAGTGACGATCTTGCCCATGACGGGAACGTTGCCGGGAATACCGAATTCCTGACCGATGCCGACGCGAACAGCGGGAGCGACCTGCACGGCGACTTTCTTTGATGAGTCAAAGATCGCCTGCCACATCTCGCTGACCTGATTCTTGATAACGATAGCGCCGGTGGGGCAGACCGAGGCGCACTGGCCGCAGCCAACGCACTTGGTGTCGGCAAGCTTATTGTCAAAGCCGCAGGAGACGAAGGTCTCTATGCCACGGTTTGCAAAGTCGATAGCGTGGATATTCTGAACCTCGGAGCACATTCTGATGCACTTGCCGCAGAGAATGCACTTGGAGGGGTCGCGCACGATGGCGGGGGAGGAGTCGTCGATGGGAAGCTTGCAGTAGTCGTTCGAGAAACGTACATTGGTAACATTGTAGCGCTTTGCGTATTCCTGAAGCTTGCACTTGCCGGACTTCTCACAGGTGGTACACTCGGCTCTGTGGCCGGCCAGCAACAGCTCAAGTATCATCTGGCGATGCTTTCTGAGCTTTGCGGTGTTTGTGCGGACAACCATGCCGTCCTTGGGTACCAAGGTGCAGGCAGCCTCTATACCGCCGCGCTCATTTTCAACAACGCAGAGGCGGCAACCGCCGTAGATGGAAAGGCTTTCACAGTAGCAGAGATTGGGAATGTCGATATGATTCTGCAATGCAACTTCGAGTACGTTGCGCGCATTTTCAAATTCACAGCTAATGCCGTCTATGACCATATGCTTCATATCATCAAACCTCCTTTATCGCGTGCTTCGGGCAGCCGATCTTACATTCACGGCACTTGATGCACTTCTCAGGGTCAATAACGTGGGGCTTTCTCAGCTCGCCGGAGATAGCGCCGGTGGGGCAGTTCCTTGCGCACTTTGTGCAGCCGATGCACTTGAGCGGGTCAATCCACATGGTGCACAGTGAGCGGCAGACGCCTGCGGGGCATTTCTTGTCGCGGACGTGTGCGACATATTCATCCTTGAAATATTTCAGCGTGCTGAGCACGGGGTTGGTAGCGGTTTTGCCGAGGCCGCAGAGCGAGCAGCTCTTGACAACGGATGCAAGCTCCTGCAGCATGTCGAGATCTTCCATCTCGCCGGTGCCGTGGGTGATACGCTCAAGGATCGCCTGTATTCTGGGTATGCCCTCACGACAGGTGTTGCACTTGCCGCAGGATTCCTTCTTCGTGAAGTTCATGAAGAAGCGGGCTATCTCGACCATGCAGGTATCGTCGCCCATGACGATCATTCCGCCGGAGCCGATGATCGCGCCAATCTTCTTGGTGGAGTCAAAGTCAAGGGGCAGATCCAGGTGCTCGTCAGTGAGGCAGCCGCCGGAGGGGCCGCCTATCTGAACGGCCTTGAATGTGCCGTTTTTAACGCCGCCGCCGATGTTGAACACTATCTCGCGCAGAGTGGTGCCCATGGGAACTTCGATAAGGCCGGTGTTCTTGATGTTGCCGGCAAGAGAGAAGGCTTTCGTGCCGCTGCTCGTCTCCGTGCCGATGGCCTTATACCATGCCGAGCCGTTGTTTATGATAACGGGTACGTTTGCAAAGGTCTCGACGTTGTTCAGGGAGGTGGGAGCGTTGAACAGACCGCGGTCGACGCTTCTGGGCGGCTTGGTTCTGGGCATACCACGCTGTCCCTCGATGGAGGCGGTCAGCGCCGAGCCTTCGCCGCAGACGAATGCGCCCGCGCCCTTGCTAATTCTTATATGGAAGCTCTTTCCGGAGCCGAAGATATCATCGCCGACAATGCCGTATTTCTCCGCCGCCTCAATGGCCTTGCTCAGACGTCTGACAGCGTTGGGGTACTCGGCGCGGACATATATGTAAGCTTCGGTCGCGCCGCAGGCAACGCCCGCGATGATCATGCCTTCGAGCATCTTGTGGGGGTCGCCCTCCATGATGGAGCAGTCCATGAACGCGCCGGGGTCGCCCTCGTCACCGTTGCAGACGATGTACTTTACGGGAGCATCCTTGTGGGCCGCGACCTGGGACCACTTTTTGCCGGTGGGGAATCCTGCGCCGCCGCGTCCGCGCAGACCGGAGTCTGTCACCTCTGCGATGACCTCATCGGGCGTCATATCAAACAGAGCCTTTTCGAGCGCGGCGTAACCGCCGACTGCGATGTATTCCTCAATGCTCTCGGAAGCGATGCGTCCGCAGTTTGCGAGAGCAACGCGGGTCTGGCCTTTGTAGAAGGGAATATCCTCCTGACGGTTGTAGGCTCTGCCGTTGTCGTGATATACGAGCCTGTCGATAACCTCGCCGCCGAGGATGGTGCGCTCGATGATCTCGTCGCAGTCCTCGGGCTTTACTTTCATATAAAGTATGCCTTCCGGCTCGATGCGGATGAGGGGAGCGAGAGAGCATAGGCCGTGGCAGCCGCAGGTCTTGAGGCCGATGGGCTCGGGGTGGTCAACATGATCCTCGATTGAGATCTGTACGGGTAGTCCGCGGGAGACGAGAGCCTTGTTGAGGCAATCGTATATCTCCTTTGAACCGGCCGCGAGACAGCCGGAGCCGCCGCAGACGAGGATCTTATACTTCTGCTTGTCGAGCGCTGCCTTGCATTCAGCGCGGAATGCATGCAGCTCTTGGCGTGAATTCAGTTTCATACTCATTCTGCCTCCCTTAACTCTGCGATAAGTTTGTACATCTTTTCGGGGGTCATTTGCGGATGTACCACGTCATTTACGGTGCATACCGGGGCAAGGCCACAGGCACCGAGGCAAGAGACGCGCTCGATGGTGAAAAGACCGTCAGCGGACATATGATCCTCCGGCTTCATACCGGTAGCGGCGTAGAGGGCCTCCTGAACATCGTCGGACTTGCGGACATGGCATGCCGTGCCGTTGCAGACCTTTATAATGTACTTGCCCTTTTCGTTCATGGAAAAATTCTCGTAGAAAGTGGCGACGCCGTACAGCTCCGCTTCGCTCATGCCAAGTTTTTCGGCAATGTATGTGAGAGCGTCCTTAGGCAGGAACTTGTATTCACTCTGAACTTCCTGCATTATAGCTATTGCCTTTGTCTTGTTATACTCATGCTTTTTGAGCACGGAGTCGACTAAAGAGAAATCTACCTTAACCAAAATTGTATCATCCTTTCTCAATATAATTGCGCTTTAACGAATTGCTGTTTTTATGCTTTTAATTATAAATACAAAGTCCCCCCCTGTAAAGAATAATTAAAATTTTGATTAATTCACATTTTCGTAATATATATAAAATCATATGGTGCAGCACAGGTGAAAATACTGATAAAAAGCCTTAAAGTGTCAAACATTTAAAACCCGCAATTAGTTGTATTTGCTAATAAAATCAGATTTTTTTCGTCATGTTTACCAAAAAATATTAAGCTTGATATTTGACAAACTTTTCGGCGGATGAATAGTTTGTTTTTTAGCAAAAGAAATTCACTTGACTTTGCGTCGGGTTTATGTATAATGAAAAACGAAAATGTCTCACATGAGACAAAAATGGTGAATTTTATGAAGCTGAGTGAGAAGGAATTTAATACAGTCAAGGGCACCCGCCTGTTCAGAGGAGCGGCGGATGCGGTGCTTCACAAGGTCATTGTAGCCACCGACTGCGAGCTTCGTGGCTTCGCAAAAGGCGATACGATCTACAGCGGCACAAGCTTCAGCCGCAGTCTCGGTGTGCTGCTTGAGGGCAGCCTCAGAGTGACTAAGGACAATACCGACGGGCACGCCATGATAATGAGCACGCTCACCCCCGGCTCGCTTTTCGGTGCGGCGGCGCTGTTTAACGATGAAGAGCGCTACGCTACCAATATTACCGCCCTTGAGCCGAGCAGGATCGTGTTCTTTTCACAGCGGCTTGTTGAGCGTATGATCCGCAGAGAGCCGACAATTGCGGAAAACTATATTAAGTATCTGTCTGAGCGGATATTATTTCTGAACAAGAAGCTGTATCTTCTTACTGCCGGCACTGCCGAGCAGAGACTCTCGAGCTTTCTGCTTGACAATCTGCCCGGCTCTGAGCCGGTGGAGCTTCCGCTGCCGATGAACAGGCTTGCCGACGCGCTTAATATTTCCCGCGCCTCGCTTTACAGGGCGATGGATTCGCTGTGCGAGAGCGGAGCCGTAGTCAAAACGGGGAAAGAAATATGTATCATAGATGCCGAAAGGCTCAAAAATATATGAGGTGATAAAATGAAAAAGTATCTGTCAATTCTGCTTGCGCTGTGCATGCTGCTCAGCGTTGCGGTAGGCTGCACACAGCAGCCCGATGACGAGCCCGAAGTCAAGGAAGAAGCTCAGACCATTCGTGTCGGAGCGCTCACAGGCCCCACCGCAATGGGCATGGTCAAGCTCATGGACGCAAGCGACAAGGGCGAGAGCGAGAACACATATGAGTTCCAGCTCCAGAGCGAGGCGTCGGCGTTTGTATCCGCTCTTGCAAAGGGCGAGATAGACATCGCAGCCGTACCGGCAAACCTTGCCTCCGTTGTCTATAACAACACAGACGGCGCTGTTGAGCTTCTTGCCATCAATACCCTCGGTGTGCTGTATATAGTTGAGCGCGGTGAGAGCATCAACAGCTTTGCAGACCTTGCGGGAAAGACGATTTACGCAACCGGTGAGGGCGCGTCTCCCGAATTTGGCCTGAAATATCTGCTCAAGGAAAACGGCCTTGACGGCGACAATGCACCCACTATCCAGTGGTGTGCCGATACTACCGAGGCGCTGTCCTACATCGCCTCCGATGAAAACGCGATAGCCATGCTGCCTCAGCCCTTCGTAACGGCGGCTCAGGCGAAGGTCGACGGTCTGCGTGTAGCGCTTGACCTCAATGCCGAGTGGGAGAAGCTCGATAACGGCTCTGCCATGGTAACGGGCGTTGTGCTCGCGAGGAAAGAGTTTGCCGAAAGCTATCCTCAGCAGCTTGCAAAGTTCATGGAAGAGTATAGCAATTCCGTGAATTTCGTGCTTGAGAATACCGAGGACGCAGCCCAGCTCATCGGCGGCTACGAGATCGTCAAGGCGCCCATTGCGCAGAAGGCTCTGCCTTATTGCAACATTACGTTCATGACCGGCAGCGAGATGAAAACCGCAATGGAAGGCTATCTCGGCGTGCTGTATGAAATGAACCCCGCGTCTGTCGGCGGCGCGATGCCCGATGCGGATTTCTACTATGTCCCGGAAAAATAAAAACATATTCGGCAAAGTAATTGCCGTGGTGTTTGCGCTGGCAGTATGGCAGGTCGCCGCAGTAACGGTCGACTTGCCGATACTGCTCGTGTCGCCTGTTGAGGTGCTTGTAAGGCTCACGAGCATATGGCAGACTGAAAACTTTGCAGGCTCAATATGGTTCAGCTTTTACCACATTGCCGGAGGCTTTCTGATAGCGCTTGCGCTCGGCGTACTGCTGGCGTCGCTTTCGGCCCGCTTTTCGTGGATAGAAACAATGCTTTGGCCGTTTATGATAACCGTCAAAACCGTACCGGTTGCGTCGTTCGTGGTCATCTGCCTTATATGGCTGTCGGCGCAGAATCTGTCGGTGTTCATTTCTTTCCTCATAGTGCTGCCTGTCGTTTACGGAAATGTCCTCGAAGGCATAAAAAACGAGGATCGGGCGATGCTTGAGATGGGCAGAGTGTTCAGAATGCCGTTTTTGCGCAAAGTTTTGTATATACACCTTCCGCAGCTCAAGCCCTTTGTCATGTCCGCGTGCTCAACAGCGCTCGGCATGGCGTGGAAAGCGGGAGTGGCGGCTGAGATCATCGGCACACCCGACGGCTCGATAGGCAAGCAGTTATATTACGCCAAGATCTATCTTGACACTGACGACCTGCTGTGCTGGACGCTCATAATCGTCATAATAAGCGTGGCGTTTGAAAAGCTGTTCATGTGGCTGCTGAGGTCATTTTACCGAAGATTGGAGCATGGCTGATGGAACTCAAAAACATAAGTAAAGCCTTTGACGGCAAGCAGGTTTTAAGTGATATAAGCATCGTCGTGCCCAAGGGCAGCCGAGTGCTTATAAGCGGCGTTTCGGGCAGGGGAAAAACTACTCTGTTGAGGATAATGTTAGGGCTGATAAAGCCCGACAGCGGCGAGGTGATAGGCGCTTTTTCAAAGCAGGCGGCGGTATTTCAGGAGGATAGATTGCAGGCGGAATTTACGCCTGTTACCTGCGTGAAAATGGTATGCGCTCCTCATGTCTCAAGGCAGGAGATATGCGCACAGCTCGGCGAGGTCGGTCTTGCAGAGCATATTGATAAGCCCACCGGTAAGCTCTCCGGCGGACAGCGCCGCAGGGTTGCGATCGTGAGAGCCGTCATGAGCGACGCGGACGCCATTTTTTTTGATGAGCCGTTCACGGGGCTTGACGGGAAAACAAAGCTTACTGTGATAGACTATATAAACAGGCACACAAATGGCAAAACGCTTGTATTTGTAAGCCATGCGGCAGAGGATGCAGAGCTGCTCAAAGCAAAAGAAATCCGTATCTGAAATTATCAGATACGGATTTCTTATATGCTATGAGATGGTTTTCTTTGTGGGAAGCTTTGCCCTCTGGACAAAACCTATTATTTGCCCCGACAGAATAACGGTCAGAAGCGAGTAGGCGAGCCTGCCGAGCGGGATATAGCTGATAGAGAGCGCTAAAACGATGAGATCGCTTGCGAGATACACCCACTGAATTTTGACCTTCAGCAGGCTCGAAAGACTGAGCGCCAGGGAATCGTCGCCCGTGGGCGCAGAGCCTATACGCACGCACAGCCCGACGCCTATACCGACAAACAGCGAGCCAACTATTGCGGCAAGCAGCGGGGTATCAGCGAGCTGCGGCCAGAGCGGCGGGAATTGCTCAAATATAGCGTAGAAAATCGAAAAGCTTCCGCCGGCAACAACCGAGTACGCAATAAATTCCTTGCCGAGCAGCCTGAATCCCAGCAGGTAGCAAAGCAGATTCATGATAAAACCGCTCACAGACGGAGAAATGCCGAACCAGTGGTGCAGCAGCAGGGTAAGACCCAGCACACCGCCCTCCGTAACTCCGGACATTGAGTGAACATTATATAGACCGAAAGAGAGTATAGCGCTTCCTATGAGCGCGGTTATACATCGCTTCGGACTTAGCTTGGGGATCATTTTTTAACAAAACCTTTCTTAAGCATAAGACAAGTATACGAACCCGCCTCTGCAAAGTCTTTTTGTCCTTTATCTTCGTTATCTTCCTTGAAATATGCGAGTATGCCTGCGTCCTCTGCCTTGACAAAGAACAAAAATCCAATTGCAGAGATCGTAGATTTTTAAGTGAGATAGGGTTGGCACAGGCAAGGCTTCGTGATTGAGGAAGGCTGTCGCCTTGTGATTGAGCGAAACGCAGCTTGTGCCGGCAATATCCGCTTAAAAACGGGTTCGGATGCTTGCCTTATGCTTAAATTTAATCGCCGCACCTTCCATAGAGCCTCGTCATTTCGGCAATCTCGGCAGCGAGCGTGCTGCCAAACTGGGCGCTCGTTACACGCCACTGCCAGTTTCCGCCGAGTGTGCCGGGCGTGTTTATTCTTGCGTCCGCGCCAAGCTCAAGCCAGTCCTGGAGCTGGCCTATGAACACGGAGGCGACAGAGCTCATGCCGCCGCGGATAATGCCACGAACCAAACCCTCCCGCTCGTTAAGGCCGAGGTAGCGTTCGGCTTTTTTTAGCTCTCCGGCTGAGGCGTCCCGCATCCATGCGGCAAGTGGCGCGTTGTCGTGAGTGCCGGTGTAGCACACGCAGTTGGATGAGTAGCGGTGGGGGAGGTAGTCGCTCTCCTCTTCGGGGTCGAACGCAAATTCTAAAACCTTCATCCCGGGCAGCTTCGATTCATGCAGCAACTCGTGTACCTCCGGACCGAGAGTGCCGAGATCCTCCGCAATAAACTGGGTGTTTGCAAACCACGCCGTAAGCCTGCCGACAAGGTCGATGCCGGGGCCTTTGACCCACCGCCCAGCCTTTGCGGTTTCTGCGCCGTAGGGAACAGCCCAGAAGCTCTCAAAGCCGCGGAAATGGTCGATTCTCAGCGCGTCAAAAAGCCTTGCCGCGCCGTCAACGCGGCGTATCCACCAGCCGTAGCCGTTGCGCTCCATGGCGGTATAGTCATATAGAGGGTTTCCCCAGAGCTGACCGTCCTCGCTGAAATAATCAGGAGGCACGCCCGCGACCTCAAGCGGGATATTGTCCTCATCGAGCAAGAAGCAGGAAGGCTCAGACCATACGTCGGCTGAATCGAGGGCAACATATATGGGCAGATCGCCCATAATGCTCACGCCCTTTTGATGCGCATATGAGCGCAGCTGCTCCCACTGCCGGAAGAATATAAACTGAATATACTCGAAAAACTCTATCTCGTCTTTGAGTAGGCGGCTGTATTTTTGAGCAGCCTCCGGCGTGTGCAGCCTTATTCCCTCATCCGGCCAATTATACCATGCCGCCATACCAAAGTGGCGCTTAACGGCCATGAACAGGGCGTAATCGGGAAGCCATGCGGAGTTTTTGAGAACAAAATCGTCAAATTCGCTTCTGCTTTTCGCGATGCCGCGAGCGGCGGCAATTTTCAAAACGCGCAGCCTGTTATCGTAAATTTTACCGTAATCGACCTTCGTGGGATCACTGCCCCAGTCGATGCCGTCAAGCATGGACTTATCAAGCAGACCTTCTTTGCACAGCATATCAAGGTCGATGAGATAGGGATTACCGGCAAAGGTGGAGAAGCTCTGGTACGGAGAGTCTCCGCAGCCCGTGGGGCCTACGGGCAGTATCTGCCACCAGCTTTGCTTTGCCTCGGCGAGAAAATCAATAAAATCGTAAGCGGCTTTGCCTATCGTGCCGATACCGTATTCCGATGGCAGAGAAAATATCGGCAGCAGTATGCCGCTGCTTCTTTTTATGGCCATGCTGTCAATCCTTTCTGTGCATAAGAGCAAGCTGATAAAAAGCGACGGCGCTTGCGGCGGCAACGTTGAGCGAATCAACCCCATGGGACATGGGTATGCGCACCGTGTAATCACAGTCGTCGATAGTGCCGGAGGCCAGACCGTCGCCCTCAGTCCCGAGCACTATGGCGAGCTTTTCCTCGCTCATAAGCGCGGCGTCGTATATCGGCAGGGAATCGTCTCTCAAAGCCATAGCCGCCGTCTTGAAGCCAAGAGCATGAAGCGCATCCTGCCATGAGCTTTCGCAGTCGAGATATGTCCACGGAACCTGAAAAACAGTACCCATGCTCACTCGCACCGCCCTGCGGTACAGCGGGTCGCTCCCGTTTGAGGTCAGAAGAACAGCGTCAATCCCCAGCGCCGCTGCCGAGCGGAATATCGCGCCTATATTTGTCGGGTTCATCACGTTTTCGAGCACTGCGATCCTGCTTGCACCGGCGCATATATCCTCAAGCGAGGGAAGCGGAGGGCGCAGCATGGCGCACAGCATTCCGCGCGTGAGATGAAAGCCCGTAAGCTGGGTCAGAACTTCAAGCTCCGCCGTGTAAACCGGAATATCTTTACGGCAGCGGGAAAGGATATCCTTAGCCTTGCCGTCTGCGTGCCGCGTTTCCATGAGAAACGAGAGGGGATGGCAGCCTGCGTCGAGCGCGCGCTCAATGACAAGCGGGCTTTCGGCAATGAACATGGCGTTTTTGGGGTCTTTGCGATTAACAAGCTGATTCTCCGTGAGCCGAGCGTAAATATCAAGCTCCGGTGCGGAAAAATCCTTTATTTCAATGATATTTGCCATAGTTATCTCCATTTGAAAGCAATAACAATATATTACCCTCTACCGCGAATAAATTCAATAGCATTATGATTTATACTCTCTGCACAAAATGTTCGATAATGTTTACGCTAAATTCACAGTTATTTAACAATTATACTATTTGCCGGTGTTAATATATAAATATACAAGTCGCAGAAAAAAGCTGTTAAATCACTCACAAATAATGGGAGTCTTCAAAACTGCGATAAACCAATAGCCTTTAAATTATAGGAACATTTTATAAGGAGATGTAAAATGCGAAAAAATCTAAAGAAGCTCGCAACGATATTCTTGGCAGTTGCAATGATTTTCAGCATTGCCGTTCCGGCATTTGCCGCGAACGACTCGTATTCCGACACTACTTACGGTTACAGAACCAACGAATATGAGTTTGGCAAGATATCGCATCCTAACAACGCGACAAGCACACCTGACGGCCTTGTTGATTACATGGGCAACGGCAATGTGGCTGTTTCGGGAAGCGTCGCCGGCGCCGATGAGCAGGGCGACCGGGGACAGAGCTACTCATGGTCTGCTATGGCTTACGGCGACTATGTATATGTCGGTACCTGCTACGCTGCAATGGGACAGACTCTGACAGCGATGGACTCCATAATGGGGCACGACTTCGACGAAGAAGTCATGCGCGCAGAGCTTAACGCAATTTTCAACGGCACCTTCTTCTATGGGCAGGAGGACGGCGTTGACTCCAAGAGCATACTTGTTAAAGTCAACGTACATACCGGCGAAATGAAGCTTATAATGTCCCTCTCTCTCAATAATATAGCACCGCAGTTCCGTAATGCCATAGCGTACAATGATAAACTGTACTTCTGCGGAAGCGTTGTTGCAAACGGCCGCCCCGGCCTCCCCAGCATTTATGAGATTGATCCCAAGGACGATAGCTTCAAGTGCGTCTATGAGGGCCTGAGCGATATGAATGAGTATATGCAGGCATACCAAAAGGGCGTATGCACCGGCATCCGCGGTATGGCTGTATATGACGGCAAGCTCGTTGTCAGCAACGTCGGCGTTGACGGCGGATATATCCTCATTTCCGATAACCCCTCCGAGGGCTTCACGAAGATAGCAACTCAGAGCGATCTTTATAATTATCCCGCTATCCGCTATGTTGACAGCGTTTACGGCGGCGGTATATGGGAGATCGTTGAGTATAACGGCAGCCTGTATGTTGCGATGTGCTCCGGCACTCCCGAGACCCGCGTAGGGGACAATATGCGCTCATTTGCCATAATCCGCGGCGACTGCTCCGGCGACTGGAACGACCCTGACGCGTGGAAGTGGACTCCCGTTGTCGGCGATAAAAACGACGGAGCGCTTTACACCTTCGGCATTGACCCTGCGCGCACCCGTGCGGCGGCGTGCAATATGTGCATCTACGACGGATATCTGTACATCGGCGAGTACAACGACGAGGAGATACCTCTCGAAGAGCTTATCTTCGACCAGGACTTCGGCTTCTTGGCGAGAAACCTTGAGCAGTCTGTAAACCTCTACAGAATGAGCATCGGTAGCGACGGCAAGGAGAAAATGGAGCTTGTAATGGGCGAACCGACGGAGATGTTCCCCAACGGCGGCATCCTTTGCAAGGAATCCGGCTTCGGCGACTATGAGAACCAGTATATCTGGCAGTCTAAGGTGTTTGACGGCAAGCTGTTTATCGGCACTTTCGACACCAGCTCTCTGCTTGAGCCTCTCGGCCAGTTCACAAACGGCGATCTTCTGAAAATGTCTCGTGATGAGTGGGCAAGCCAGTTAAATTATCTCAAGGTCATGCTCCAGCTTATCATCAAGAATAAGACCGAAAAGCTTATGCCCTATGCGGCAAACACGCTCGTTGAGCAAGCTGCCGACGAGGAGGATGCAGCGCTCACAAGTGAGCAGAAGGACGAGTTGTCCGCATCCATCACAGACGGTAGCATCGACGCGGGCTACAGCACCGGCGTTATAGCCACAATGCGCCAGATAAACAAATACCTCGGCGAGCTCAAGGACGTTGTTGAGACAAACGACATCGAGGGCTTTGTAAATACCTATGAGAAAGCCATAAACCTGTATGAAAAAATAAGTGCCAAGCTGCCCGACAGCATCAAGAACGCTTATGAAAAGCTCATTAATATCGTGCAGCTTGACAACATGAAGGACCTTGTGACCTGCCTAAAGACCCTTTCCACAGCAGAGCGCGGCTTTGGACTGTACACCATTGAGTCGAATGACGGCAAGCTCAGCCTAAAGACCATCACAAGAGACGGCTTTGGCGATCCGTTCAACCACGGCCTGCGCACTTTTGCCGCAAACGACAGTCAGGGCTGGATGGTAATAGGCACGGCTAACCCCTTTATGGGAACGCAGCTCTGGCGCACCACAATAGATGTTCCCGATGCTGATCCCGATATGCCCTTCACCGATATAAGCGACTGTATTCAGGATTACCAGGACGCAATACTCTGGGCATACAACAATGACATAACCAAGGGAACTACAGATACGACCTTCAGCCCCAATCAGGTGTGTACCCGTGCCCAGACGGTCACCTTCCTGTGGCGCGCAATGGGATGCCCCAAGGCAAGCAACACTTCAAATCCGTTTACCGACGTTAGTGAGGGCAGCTTCTATTACGACGCGGTTTTGTGGGCGGTAGAAAACGGCATAACCCTTGGCACGACGGCAACAACCTTCTCGCCTAACGATACAGTGACCCGCGGTCAGGTCGTTACCTTCCTCTACAGGGCTGAGGGCAGCCCCTCTGTAAGCGGAAGCTGCGATTTCACCGATGTTCAGCAGGGAACATACTGCTATGACGCGGTTATCTGGGCGGTAGAAAACGGCGTGACCAAGGGCAAGACGAGCACAACGTTCGCACCCGCCTCCGGCTGCACCAGAGCGCAGATAGTAACCTTCCTGTACAGGGATCTTGCTGAATAAAACACAAATAATCATAGCCCGTGCCTTTTTAAAGGCACGGGCTAATTTTTCGTGTACTCAAAGCTGTTGATATTTTCTAAATCTATGTTATAATGATTTCATACCAAACGAAAGCGGTGAAAAAATGTCCAATTTTTCTTGCAGGTAAAATGAATATGCGGCAGTGCCGGGCTTTATGGTATTGCTGCGCCTATTGCAAGAAAGTTATAAGTATATAATGCAACCTTATAGTTGCACTGATTTAAGCTGCGAGAATTGACTTTCTTGCGGCTTTTATTTTCCGTAATAAAGGGGTGATCCGGCTATGTCAATGATAAAAGCTGAAAATCTTACATTCGCTTATCCATCGAGCTGCGATAACGTTTTTGAGAACGTGAATTTTCAAATTGATACCGATTGGAAGCTTGGCTTTGTCGGAAGAAACGGACGGGGCAAAACAACTTTTCTGAACCTGCTGCTCGGGAAATATGAGTATAGCGGGAAGATAATATCCTCCGTGCAGTTTGACTATTTCCCATGTGCCGTTGCGGACAAGAGCAGATCGACGGAGAGCGTTTTGCAGGAAGTTTGCCCTCTTGCGGAGGAATGGGAGATCATGCGTGAGCTGTCATACCTTGAGGTGGACGCCGACGTGCTTTGGCGGGAATTTGGAACGCTCTCAAACGGAGAGCAGACAAAGGCTTTGCTTGCGGCTCTTTTTCTCAACGACGGACATTTCCTGCTCATAGACGAGCCGACAAATCATCTCGACAGCAAGGCGAGAGAGCTTGTGGCAAAATATCTGAAAAAGAAAAAGGGCTTTATTCTTGTATCGCACGACCGCAGCTTTCTCGATAGCTGTGTTGACCATATCCTGTCGATAAACAGGGCGAATATTGAGGTGCAAAGCGGCAATTTCTCGTCATGGATGGCAAACTTTGAGCGTCAGCAGGAATTTGAAGCGGCTCAAAATGAGAAGATTCAAAAGGATATCGGACGTCTGCAAAAGGCGGTAAAACGCTCGGCGGCATGGTCTGATCAGGTTGAAGCATCAAAATACGGCGCCGGCGTGCCCGACAGGGGCTATGTCGGCCATAAAGCCGCGAAAATGATGAAGCGGTCAAAGACTATAGAGGCGAGAGCGCAGAATGCGATCGAGCAAAAATCCGAGCTTCTGAAAAATACTGAAACCTCGGAAAAGCTAAAGCTTGCGCCACTGCTGCATTATGCAGATGCGCTCGTTTCCCTCCGCGATGTTGCGGCATGCTATGACGGGAGGGCAGTGTGCGAGCCTGTCACTTTTAGTGTGCGCCGCGGCGAGCGGGCAGCGCTGGACGGGAGAAACGGAAGCGGCAAAAGCAGCCTGCTGAAACTCATAAATGGCGAGCATATCGAGCATACGGGCACATTGGAGCTCGCTTCCGGTATCGTCATATCATATGTGCCGCAGGACACATCGCATTTACGGGGAAATTTATCGGATTTTGCGTATGAGAATCATATAGATGAAAGCCTTATGAAGGCTATCCTGCGAAAAATGGATTTTGAACGGATACAGTTTGAAAAGGATATGCAGGATTTTTCGGGCGGGCAAAAGAAGAAGGTTCTCATTGCAAAAAGCATCTGCGAACAGGCGCACTTGTATGTGTGGGATGAGCCGCTCAATTACATTGACATTTATTCGCGCATGCAAATTGAACAGGTCATAAAGGAGTTTTCCCCTGCGATGGTTTTCGTTGAACACGACAGCGCTTTCAGAGCAGCTATAGCGACAAAAACCATTCAGCTAAAATGATATAGGAGCAGTACCATACATCCGTGTACCTTTCAACTCGACAGCTATGACCTGAAAGCACAAAAAACCTCTTTTGCCATAGCAGACAAAAGAGATTTTTATATTTATCCAAATATCATTCTTTATCCAAACAAATGAAAGATTTGGAAGCTGAGCTCGGAAAAAAGCTGTTCCGGCGCGGCAGTACCAGCGTCACATTAACAGACGAGGGGATGCTGCTGCGAAAACGGGCAGAAGATATACTTGCTATGGTGGATAAAACTGCGGATGAGTTTAGAGAACTTGATAATATTACCGGCGGCGAGGTTCATATCGGCTGTGCAGAGTCATATCTGATAAAATACCTGGCACAGGCAATTAAGGATTTCAGGGAAAATTATCCTCGCTTCCGCTATCATCTTACAAGCGGAAATACGGAACAGGTAGTGGAGCGATTAGACCGCGGACTGATCGACTTTGCCTTTATAGTAGAGCCGCCGAATCTCGAAAAGTACAACTATATTGAAATACCGGGGGCAGACATTTGGGGGCTTGCGATCCGAAAAGATGATGCGCTGGCAGAAAAAAAGGAGATCGTTTTTGAGGATTTGCTTGGAAGAGACCTGATTTGCTCGGAGCAGGGCATGAAATTTGATATGCCTCGGTGGTGCGGAGAAAAAACAGAGCAGTTAAATTTAAGCGGTACGGTAAATCTGTATTATAACGGCAGCGTATTTGTAAAAGAAGAGCTTGGATGCATGCTGACATTTGAGCACTTAGTGAATACCGGCAACGAAAGTGACCTGTGTTTCAGACCTCTTGCTCCGCGACTTGAAACGAAAATGTATATTATTTGGAAAAAGCATCAGGTATTCACTCCGATTGCGGAACTATTATTGGATGAGCTGAAAAACAGGCTTTCATAAGGAAATCAGAGCAAGCTACACAAAGCCTGCTCTGAACTTTTTCGCTATTCACTATTACTTCTTACTTCACCAAAAATCGGCCATTTGAATCAAGTGGAGAGTGAATAGTGAAGAAGTAAAAAGTAAAAATCGACAAGCTCCCTGACGGTGCTTGCCGATTTTTGGTGCGGGTAACAGGGGTCGAACCTGCACGCCGTAAAGCACGAGAACCTAAATCTCGCATGTCTGCCAATTCCATCATACCCGCATGTGTCAAGTATAATAACACAGCTTATATTTTCTTGTCAATCTTATTGAAGATGACAGTTGACTTTTCTGATTTTAATAATTAAAATTATTTAGTCATTCCGTCGTCAGGAGGTGGAGCGCCGATGAAAAATAAATATGCCGCCTGCGTTATAGCCGCAGGAACGCTGTGGGGCTTTATGGGCTTCTTCCGCAGAACGCTTGATAGCATGGGTGTTTCCGCCGTTGGCTGCATTGCCGTAAGGTGCATATTCGCCACGGTGTTTTTTGCCGTGACACTGCTGATATGCGACCGCGGCGCGTTCAAAATAAGACTGCGCGATGCGTGGATATTCATCGGCAGCGGCATAATATCGCTTCTGGTATTTGGCGTATGTTACTTCAGAGCTATGGACTATATGAGCCTGTCCGCCGCGGCCATATTGCTCTACACTGCGCCGTGCTTTGTGATACTCATCTCTGCGCCGCTGTTTAAGGAAAAGCTCACCCGGCGAAAGCTTATGGCGATGCTGCTTGCCTTTGCCGGCTGCTGCCTTGTGTCGGGCATCGGCAGCGGGGGAACGGTTGTTACTCCTAAGGGAATTGCCTTGGGCCTGTGCTCGGGTCTGTGCTACGCACTTTACAGTATCTTCAGCCGCTTTGCCTTAAATCAAGGCTATTCGAGCCTGACTATAAATTTCTACTCCTGTCTGCTGGCGGGCATTGGCGCAACAATCATCGGAGGAACGGAGTATGTCGGGATCATCACTTCAAGCGTGCCCGACCTGCTTTTCGCGGTCGCAACGGGCTTTGTGACATGCTTCTTGCCGTATCTGCTGTATACGCGCGGGCTGGAAGGGCTTGATAACGGGAAAGCGTCTATCATGGCTTCGATAGAGCCGGTGGTCGCCACAGTAGTAGGAATCGTTATTTACAGTGAGGCGCCGACGCTTATGAGCGCCGCCGGTGTGATACTGGTGCTGTCGGCCATCGTGCTTCTTAATGTGAAATCAAAAGAAAAAACAAGCTGATGAAACGTGTTTTAGATGATGACCTCGTTTACGAGATACTTAATGCCGTCAGCGAGATACCGGAGGGCCGGGTAGCCTCTTACGGACAGATAGCCCGGCTTATAGGCCGGGATAAAAACTCCAGATTGGTGGGCAAGGTGCTGAGTATGGCCGAGCTGTACGGAGACTTTCCATGCCATAGGGTGGTGAACCACTCCGGCCGGCTTGTCCCCGGATGGACAGAACAGAAGCGGCTTCTCAGCGGAGAGGGCGTTGAGTTTAAGGACGAAAATCATGTGGATATGAAAAAATATCAGTGGCAGATATAAAAAACAGCTTCCGACAGCAAAATCCGTCGGAAGCTGTTTTTTATAATCATACGCTTAGAAAATGCCGTCTACTTTTCGTACCATTTTTTCTTCCACCACTGCTTCGCGCTGCGGCAGACGGTTTCACAATGGCAGCGTATATTACGCTTCATGACGCGGAATATACCCCACATGCCAGACTCTACATCCCACCGCAGGGAGCCGGAGCGGTACAGGTAATCGCCCGGATATTTTGCCCGTTCCGGCTCGATGCTGAACACATTACCTACGCTGACCGCGCCCTGAATGGGAACTGTCCGTGTAAGGAGATCATCAGGCTGTGCGCTCCAGCGATGTCCATGCAGCGCAAAACTGATGTTTCTCGGCTTATCCGCCGGCATCAGCAGGCGAAAGATAACGCGCTCGCCGACATAAGACTGAAAGAGCGGCGTCGCAGGGTCGCCGTGCGTTTTGGAGTCGAATATCTTTGAAATTATGGGAACTCGTTTCAAGCGGTTGAAGAACCGCTCGGAGCGGTAGTTATACCCTTTTTCTCCGGTGTCCTCATGGTCGGGAGCTTCGTGGCCTGTTGCCCCCTCCTCGAGATCCTGCTCGGTTGTTTTTATAAGCGCACCGTCTTTGTCAAGAAGGCGAATGCCGTTATGCGCAAACAGAACAAATTCCCTGAAAGTCTCCTCGCCGGGCGCCGTAATAACGGCCGTCTCCTTGTAGTTTTCATCCACAGCCCTTATGCTGCTGTAATACCTTGAGCCGGGCGGCTCGATGATAATGGCGCCAAACAGCCCGTGATGACGGTGGTTGCGAAGATCGCCGAAAGAGCTGAGCAGGGCAGGGCCGTATTCCCGATCCGCGTGCCAGAGATAGCGGATGCTCTCGCCGGGTGCGGCTGTTTGCTCCACTGCGTTATAGCCGACGTTTATACCGGACGATGCGACCGGGTCATACTTTAAAAACTGCGGATTGAGCGACACTCTGTTGCTCGGCTCGTGGGGAAAATCGAGCGGGACGGAGGGGTAATCGTTGTATTTCACGGGCCTGTCGGGGTCAAGCATATTGTGCAGCGTTACCTCTATCCAGTCGCCTGCATTTGCCCGCAGAATAAGCGGTATCGGCCTTTTGCAGCCGTTTTGCACCTCGCGCAGCTGCTCCATGGGAACGAAGATCAAGCCCTCCGGATCATGATCTCCGAAGCGGTTGTAAACAAGATCCTTTTGTATGGCGGCGATTTCAAAGCGGCGGATAACCGCATCCGGCGGCGGGGTCTGCGGGCAGACGGTATGACGTCTGCCGCAGAGCGGGAGCAGATTGTCATTTTGCTCAGCGTAGGCGCGAATGATACCCCACATTCCAAGGGCATCAGCGCTTCAATAGGCGTTCCGTCGGGATAAACTCCGCTGCCATCCTGAAGCCTGTCAAATACCCGCCATAGCGTCCACATACCCTCGTGAAAATGCGGGTATAGATGGCAATGGAAAATAGCGTCTCCGATCATGCCGTTAAAGCTTCCCGCGCCGTATAGAATGTCCAGAGTATAGCATTCCTGAGGGCTGATGGAGATGGAATCTATGATAGCGGATTTGGGGTCATCCGGCTCTAAGCACCACTGGTGATTGTGCAGGTGGAACACATGAGTTTCCTTGACGCCGCCGTGGATCAGCCGTATTTTGGACGGGTCGCCCACATATGCTTTGAGAATGGGTGGGGCGGGGTCGCCGTAAGCCCATGAGCTCATTGAAATATCCTCGTCCGTATCCGTGTGATCTGCGTGGTGGCCGAGCGGCAGACGATTGCGCATTGGCTCTGAGCGATAGCTGATGGCCGTTGTGCCGTTGGGAAGACCCGTGTGGGGGTCAATGGGCGGCTGGGATATATCCATAACAAAACTCCTTTTTGTGACTAAGACAGTATATGTCTTGACATGGGCCGAGGTTCAGCGGAGAAGAAAACAAAGAAAAATCCCGTAGTTTCAATAACTACGGGATTCTCATTTTAAAAATTGTCTAAGCCTTTCTGTACCATGCGTCAAGCTCTGCCTGAGCCAGCACATGTCCTCTCATTGCCCGAAACATCATATTCATCGGGAAGCCGTTTTTTAAGTTCAGCTTTCTGTCAAGGGCATACACATGTATGGTATAGATGTGATCCTCGTTGGGAGGACTCATGCCGCAATAGCCGATACAGTCTTCGGGCGGCAGACTGCCTCCCTGCGGGCTCGTGTAGCTGTTAAGCCCCTGAACCATACTCTCGGCCATGGAGCGGGAAGAGTCCTCCGGCAACTCGCGGCTCGTAATATTGCATGCAGCCCAATGCACCCAGGAAAAGCCCCCGGACACCGGAACAGCGTCTCTGTCCTCAATAAGAAGGGCAAAGCTTGCCGTTTCTTCCGGCGCGTCTGCTATCCGTATGGCCGGAGAGCAGTTTACGCCGTGACTGCCGCAATTATCGGAAAAATAATCGTTATAGATAGAGTCGGATATAATTTTCATATTACGAACCATAGCTCATGTTAGGCAGCCACATTACAAGATCGGGGAATACGACCACCAGAACCGTAACGACTAAGACTGCAATTATAAACGGAACGACGCCTTTGTACACTTCCATCATTGTATAGCCCTTTGGCAGCAGCGATTTTACATAGAACAAAGCAAAGCCGAAGGGCGGTGTCATGAAGCAGGTCTGCATGATGACCGCCATGCAGGTGCACAGCCACAGGGTATTCTCAAAGCCCATGTTTGTGAGTATAGGCAGGAATATCGGCAGAATGATGGCAACGATGCCTATCCAGTCAATGAACATACCCATGAAGAAGATCAGAGCCATCATGAAGATGAAGCAGCCCCACTTGCCTATACCTACGGAGGCAACGAAGTTTTCGATCATCGTGTCGCCGCCGAGCGCAAAGAATATGGCGCAGAAGCTGTTTGCTGCAATCATGATGAAGAAGCACATTGCCGAGGTCTTGAGGCAGCCTATAACGGAGTCATGCAGCATTTTCAGGCTGAAGTTGCCGTAGCAGATGGTGAGAATAAGAGCCAGAACGGCGCCGCAGGCAGATGCCTCGGTGGGGGTAGCAACGCCGAGGAAGATAGTGCCGAGCACGCCGGCGATAAGGATCAGGGGCGGTACCAGATTTATCAGTACGTCACGCCAAAGCTTACCTTTATCCATGGCCGCGATCTCTTCCTTGCTCATCGCGGGGCCCTTTGCGGGATGTATCTTGCAGGTAACAAGGATATATACGATATAAACTATCGCGAGAAGAACGCCGGGAACAAAGGCCGAGAGCAGCAGCTTGGAAACCGATACCTGCGCCAGAGACGCCATTGTGACCAGCATAATGCTTGGTGGTATAAGAATACCCAGTGAGCCGCCGGCACACACGGTGCCAGCCGCAAGACCGTGGTCATAATTATACTTGTCCAGAATAGGCAGAGCCAGAAGACCCATGGTGAGAACGGACGCGCCGACAACGCCGGTGGTCGCTGCGAAAACAGCGGATACCAGCATAACTGCTGCGGCAAGGCCGCCGCGAGTTCCACCGAAAAGCTTTCTTACAGCCTCAAAGAGTCCGTCCGCAACGCCTGAGTAAGTAAGGAAATTTGCCATAAGCACGAACATGGGGATAGCTATAAGGGTATAGTTGTTCATCACGCCGAAGGTCTGCGACATGATTATGCTGAATGTAGATGAACCCCAGCCAAGGTAACCTATTATGCAGGCAACGCCGCCGAGAACATATGCCAGAGGCGTACCCAACAGCAGGCCCGCAAGCAGGCTGACAAACATTATGAGAAGAAGGAGCGATGATACTGTCATTTCTGTGCACCTCCGTCATTTTCATCTGCATTTACATCTTTGTGATGCTTTGCCTTGGTTTCGGCTTCGATGGCCTCGATCTCTGCGATTTCCTGGGAGATCTTATCTACCTCTTCGTCACTGATGCCAACAAGATCACCGTGTCCGAACAGGGCAAGGAACATCTTTATGAGCTCGGACACGCCCTGCAGGAGCATAAGCGTGCCGCAGGCGGGTATAGTCACCTTTACAGGCCATAGCAGAGGTGACCAGGCCGACCATGAGCGCTCTAAGGTCTGCACAGAGCGAATAGCGTACTTGTAGCCGGCGGTGGTGAATGCCACCATGAGAATGCCGAAAAATACTATGAAAAGAACTATGTCTATAATTCTCTTTGCTTTCAGACTGAATTTGTTATACAGAACATCCACGCGTACATTTACGCCCAACTGCAATCCGTAAGGCAATGTGAGCATTACCATTGCGCCGAACAGGAACGAAACTGTTTCGTATGACCACAGGGTTGGAGAGTGGAAAATTCTGCGGGAGAACACCTCAAAAACCATAAGGAGCATTATAACGATGCTCAAATAGCCGGCGGCTATGCCAATGGTCTTAACCACTTTATCTATAGCCTTTGAGGTTTTGACCAACACTTTCATTTATTTCTCCTTTTCCGGAATAGTCGAATGAGAGTAAAAGGTCCCCGCTCAAAGCGGGCAGGGACCTTTCATGCGTTAAATCAACCGACGTTGGGGTAAGCGCTGGGGATCCTGGTGGTGCTGTAGTCGCCGAGGAACTCCTGCTGGTAGTAGGTCATGGTCTTGAAGTAATTCATCTGAGAAGCGGCGATTTTTGCAAACTCGGAGTTTTCAGCCGCCATTTCCTCATAGACCTCGTTACGGGCATTTTCGATCTTTGCGATATCCTCGTCGGAGAAGTAGCTGATGGTAACGCCGTGCTCGGAAACCATTTCCTCGGTTGCCGATGCATCGAGGAACATATTTTCACCGTAAGCCTCGAGAAGATTTGCCTTTGCGCACACGTCGATGATGTTCTTCAGCTCATCGTCGAGGGAGTCGTAAGCTTCCTGATTGAAGAAAACACCGTAAGGAGCTGCGGTCTGGTGGAATCCGGGGCCGATCCAGTATTTTGCGATCTCATAGATCTGCATGGTGGAGTCCATAACAGGGGAGGAGTATTCCATCGCGTCGATAACGCCCTTCTCAAGGCCATCAACTGCTTCGTCAAGAGTCATGGAGGTGGAGGTGATGCCAAGCTTGCCGAGAACCTTGCCGATAACGTTACCGGACATTCTGATGGACTTGCCGCTGAGGTCGCTGAGACCGCTGATGGGAGCCTTTGAACGGATGCCGGACTCCTGGTTGGTGATTGCGGTGTAGAAGTATTCCACGCCGTACTTGTGATATAGGTCCTTGGTGAGCTGGTATCCCTCATCGCCGAAGTACCATGTCAGATAGTCGGAAGCGCCCATACCGAGAACATTGTATCCAAGGAGGTCAAATGCGGTGTCCTTGCCGCTCCAGTACTGGGGAGCATCGGAGCCGACCTGAACGTCGCCGGAGGCAACCAGGTCAAAAACCTCGGTGGTGGAGGCGAGCTGGCCTGCGCCGTAGCACTTGATGACAAGGCGTCCGTTGGACATCTCTTCTACCTTGTCGCAGAAACGCTGGTCAAACTCGAACTGTCTGCTGCCTTCGCCCCAGGCCGAGGCCAGACGCCACTGATATGTCTTGCCGTTGCCGGAGCTTGCGGAGCCGCTGTCGTCTCCGCCGTTCATCATTCCGCCGTCGCCGCCGCAGGCGCACAGCGCAAATACCATAACTAATGCCAGGATGATTGCAATGATTTTTTTCATCTTTCTTCCTCTTTCTTAATTATTTTGTGTTTTTGTGTTTGTTGTGGGTGCTGTGGGTGCTGTGGGGTGTGTTTGTTGTGGGTGCTGTGGATGTTGTGGTCTATGCTTATTATTCTCTGCTTTTTCCCGAATTACATCGCCTTGTGGAATATCTCCCTTAGTTCCTCTGCCGTGAGCTTCCAGCTTGAATGGCTCATAACGCGGGTCTGAGCAAATGTTTCCTCTACGAGCTTGTCAATATCCTCTTCCTTACCGCCGAACTTAGAGAGCGGTATATAACAGCCGACGTCGCGGGTCAGCTCAACAAGAGCCTCGGTGATATCGTCGACAAGCTGCTTGTTTGTCTTGCCCTGTGTGTCCAGACCCATTGCCTGCGCCAGTCTGGGCATTCTGTCCATCTCGGATCTGGCGATATAGGGGAACACATAGGGAAGTACGATAGCGTTGGAAAGGCCGTGGCTCAGATGATATACGCCGCCTATTGCGAACGCTAAACCGTGGTTTGCGGCGCAGCCGTCGGTCAGGTTGTTTGCAAACAGACCGATGGAGGATGCGTAGCTTATCCAGTAGCGAGCCTCAAGATTTGAGCCGTCGCCGACCGCCTTGCGCAGGTATTTCATAATATAATGTATACCCTCAAGGCAGAACATTTCAGCCATTGAGCTTGTCAGCGTGGAAACATAGGATTCCAGCAGATGGCACAGCCCGTCAAGGCCGGTGGCTGCTGTAAGATTCCTGGGGCAGGTGAGGGTCAGCTCGGGGTCTACCAGCGCGATATCGGCGCACAGGTTCTGGTCTACAACGCCGGCCTTCTGCCCATTGACCATCATTATCGCAAACTGGCCGATCTCGCTGCCGGAACCGGCGATCGTAGGTGCGAGGATAAGAGGACAGCCTCTGTTGGGAACCTTGTTGATGCCCATGTAGTCCTGAAACTTGCCGGGGTTCGTTACGAGAATGGAGGCCGCCTTTGCAACGTCCATTGCCGAACCGCCGCCCAGTCCGAGAATACCCTGGCAGTCGTTGCGCCTGTATATTTCCAGCGCTTCGTTGGGGTTTTCAACAGGGGGCTCAGGCAGGCACTTGCAGTACTCAAAGAACTCTATGCCCTCTGCTTTGGCGTAGTCGATGACCTTGTCCACAATGCCGAGATTTTTCAGCATCTCGTCTGAAATAACAAGGCACCTGCTGACGTTGAGTTTTTTCAGGTGTGTGCCCAGATCCTTTATAACTCCGTTGCCGAAGATAAAGCCGCTGGGACCTTTGTAATAGATCTGTTTCATGGATACTCCTTCATTTTGCTTACTTGAGCATAGTTCCGTTTTCTTTTAAGCTGATATGCCAGGCAAGAGCCTCATCCAGCAATATGGGGTGATGTCCGCCTTTTGTGCAGGCCCTGCTGAAATAATCCGCAAGCTGTTCCTTATAAAGTCCCGTGCAGTTGTTGATTATCTCCAGCGCGCGCTCTATATCGCTTTTCCCGCGCAGATCCGCAACGCCGTGCTCCGTAACAACAATGTCGATATCATGCTCGCTGATATCCTGATGCGAAACCATAGGCACTATTGCGGATATAGCTCCGCCCTTTCCCTCCGAGACGATCATCATGACGGAAAGTCCGGCGTTTTCGGCAAAGTTTGCGCCGCCGCCAAGACCGTTTACGACCTTCGAGCCCGCAATGTGGCTGGAATTTACATTTCCGTAGATATCCATCTCAATGCCGCTTGTCAGGGTGATGGGGGCCAGTCTGGATATGACCTCCGAGCTGTTTGTTATTTCGCCGTTTCTCAGGACGATCTTATCTCTGATGCCTGCATCGCTGCGTATAAGCTCCATAACGCGGGGCGTCATTTTAACGGAGCCACAGGATATGGCCTTTGCGCGCCCGGACGCCACAAGATTGACATTGGCCTCCTGAGCCACGCCCGCAAAAAATTCAATATCCTTAAACTCGGAGCGCTCAAGACCATTGACTATTTCCGCCGCAAGATTGCCGAAACCGGTTTGGATAGGGGGGAGTCTGCTTCGTCCCTGCCGTCTCATTTCAAGCTCTAAGAAATTGAAGAGGTTATCTGCAATTTTGAGCTGCTCCGGCTTTGCCGGTGCAAGAGGCGCGACCGTATCGGGAATATCGCAGAAGACGATGGCCTCAAGCTTTTCGGCAGGGCAGGCTATGCTCTTTGCGCCTATGCGCTGTCCGCAGGCGGTAAGCGGGATCGGCTCGCCCTTGGGCAGATAAATATCGTGCATGCCCTCAAGCTCTTCCGGCATGGAGGTGTTTATCTCGATGATAACCTTATCCGCGGCCTCAATGAGGTTCGGGACCATGCCGACGGAGGAGCTGGGTACGAAGCTGCCATCTTCGAGTATGCACACGGCCTCCACAACCGCAACGTCTATATGCCCGAACGCCCCGGTGCGCAGAAGCCGGGGGAATTTGTTCATCTGCTGTTCGCAGTAGGCTACGGAGCCCTTGTTTACAAGCGCGGCCAGAGCCTTGCTTTCGATCATGGGCGCGCGTCTTGTGATGATGCCGGCCTCGGCGAGAGGCGTGTCAACAAAGCCATTATTTGAGCCGGATACTACGCTCAGATACAGCTCTTCGCCGCTGTTTTTTCTTGAAACAAGCTCATTTATTATTGCTTTCGGATAGCCGCAGGAGGTATAGCCGCCCACGGCGACAGTCATCCCATTGCAAATTATAAGGGATGCCTCCGCAGCCGATTTTACACGGCCGCGGAGCTGAGCATTTCTGATTCTTGCTTCCATGCTCACTTCGCCTTAAAGCCGGCGAAAAGCTCTTCGTCGGTGGGCTTGAAGTTGGGGATCTCGCGGATTATCCAGGTGTTGTTCATGTAATGCTTCAGCCAGATGTTCTCGGAGCAGATGTTTCCGCCCCAGGTCGCGCAGCCCAGAGAGCTGGTAAACGGCATACCGCTGGTCCAGCTTCCCGTATTGGTCGCGGCCTGCGGCTGGTTGACAACAACGCGGGTAGTGTAGGTCTCAGCCGCGTACTTTGCGATGTTCTCGTCGTTTTTGGAATAAATACCGCAGGAATGTCCGGCACCGTTTACGTTCTGGTTTGTTACAACGCAATCAATGGCGTCGTCAACATCCTTGACCTTGTACAGCGCGATAACGCAGCACTGCTTTTCGCGGCAGAATGCCGTGCCTTCGCCGCGCACATTCTCTTCAACGAATATTACCTTGGTGCCTTCGGGAACGCTTATGCCGCAAACCTTGGCAATATCGGGAACGGGACGGCCTACGATGTCCTTATTGACAGCATGTCCCTCGGGCCATGTGGGCCATATGCCCTTGCGCACAAGCTCTTTTTCCTCGGTGGGCAGCATGTAGCCGCCGACCTTCTCAAATTCCGCCTTCATCTGATCGTACACTTTCTCGTGAACGAGAACGCTGTTGTCGCAGGAGCAGCCGATGGCCATATCAAAGGTCTTTGACGCAATGATCTTGCTTGCTGCATCCGCCAGATCGGCAGATTCATCGACAAAGATCTGGGCATTGCCCGCGCCTACGCCGAAGGCGGGAGTTCCGGAGCCGTAAGCCTGTCTTACAAGACCCTGGCCGCCGGTCGCGATGATGAGGTCGGACTGCTTCATAAGCTCCGCCGTTATCTCATGGGTAGGCTGGGGATAGGTGATGAACAGATCCTCGGGTGCGCCGTATTTCTTCATGACCTCACGAAGAAGCGATACGGTGTAGTTGGTAGTCTTGGCTCCGCGACGGGACGGAGAGAAAATGATCGCGTCGCGGGCCTTGACCGCGTTCATTGCCTGCATTATCGGAATCATCTCCGGCTGAGTGGCCGGGACGATGGAGCAGATAACGCCCACGGGCTTTACCATTCTTGCAAGACCCTTTTCGGGGATCTCCTCAACAACGCCCACAGACTTCTGCTTTTTGAGGTCGTACATAAGACCGCGGCACTTATTGGTGAGCTTTGATCTTTTTGACTCCATATCGCCGAGATTAGTCTCGTCAAGAGCCATGCGCGACATGGTTTCGATCTTTTCATCGTCGCGAATGATCTCCCAGACTATTGCTGCAACCAGCTCGTCGACCCTCTCCTGGGTGTAGGACTCAGCGATCTTCTGCGCCTTGCGCGCACGTTCAATAAGTCCGGCTACAAATTTTGCATCTTCGTTATCTGCAACTACTTTAGTGCTCATCTTTAATCTCCTCCGTTTCCGTAACTATTCGATGATTTTTCACTCACGAATCTGCAAACGTTTTCACACAAGAGCACATCAAAAAATAATTTGTTTAAATTGTCACAAAATTTACACACTGGCTGTGATTTTAACCGTGGTTATTGTTCAAATTCAGCAAAATTTTGACGATCTTTTCTTGAAAACGTATTCTAAAATTAAGATACCACGGTTTGCTTTGTTATGCAATACATGAATATTTTACAAATAAATTGATCTATATTTATTGCGTATTTATAGTCTTTTTGTGCGTTTGTAACAGTTTTTATCACATGTTTTCGTGATATCCATAAAAAAACACATTTTTGTTGCAAACGTTTTCTTGCTGATATATTATAATTATTATCGACAGACAACACATATTTTTGCAGATTTATTCCCAAATTCATAATTAAGAAAGGAAACGATTATGAGCAGAAAAATTGAGCTTTATGAGGTTGGACCGCGAGACGGATTCCAAAATCAGAAGAAATATATCCCCGCAGAGAATAAGCTTAAAGTCATCGACGCCATTGTCGGGGCGGGCGTTAAGAATATTCAGGTGACCTCATTTGTAAGTCCCAAAGCCATACCGCAGATGATAGATTCCGCCGAGGTAGCAAGAGTGTGCCTTGAAAAATATCCCCAGCTTAATATTTTCGCTCTCGCGCCGAATCTTCGCGGAGCAAGCAATGCCTATGACTGCGGCATACGCACGATAACCTATGTCGTCTCTCTTAGCAAAAGCCATAATAAAGCAAATATCAACCGCAGCCATGAGCAGTCCATGGAGGAATATTTACGCATCCGCGAGAGCATGCCGGACATGAACATCATTCTTGATCTTGCCACCACTTTCGGATGCCCGTTTGAGGGCAAGGCATCTACCGGCGAGGTGGTCGATTTCATCGGCACCTATGTTGAGGAGGGCTTGAAGGAGGTAGACCTGTGTGATACCATAGGCGTGGCAAATCCCGCGCAGGTGCGCGAGGTCATCTCCGCAGTTAAGGCGGCATTCCCGGAGCTTGCGCTTCAGGTGCATATTCACGATACCCGCAACATGGGCATGGTAAATACTCTGGCCGCAATCGAAGCGGGCGTTGACAAGTGCCAGTCCGCTTTGGGCGGCCTGGGCGGCTGTCCCTTTGCTCCCGGTGCCTCCGGCAACCTTGCGTCCGAGGACCTTGTGTATATGCTCAACGACATGGGCTTTGATACCGGAGTTGACAGCGATAAACTGATCCTTGCCGCAAAAACCGAATTTGAGCTGCTTGGCGAGGGCAATTTCAGCGGACACCTTATGAAAATAGAAAAGTCTGCCTGCACCGGTCTATAAATACATTAATACTAAAAGATGACAGCCCGACAGGGCTGTCATCTCTAAGGCAGGTTATATAGCTTTTGTACTGTCGCCCAGAACAAGGGGTGTATCGAATCTGACCTCTCGGTTCGGCTGGCTTGCGCCGTCCTTTGCTATGCGCTGAAGCATCATTTCGCCAATTCTGTTTCCTAAAACAAAAAGGTCCGTATATGTGTGGGTTATATCCACATACATAAGCTCCTGATGCGCGATGTTGCCAAATGAGCAAAGGGAGACTTCTCCCGGGATGCTTATATTATGCTTCCTGCAATATTTCATCGCGCCAAGAGCCATTTCCGTGTTGGAGGCGATTATGGCCGTTGGCGGCTGATCCATTGTCATGATCTTTCTGGCTGCGTCGTATCCGTCCTGCATGGAGAAGGTGTCCTCCGTGTTTATAAGATACTTGTAATCTTTGGGAATCTCCAGACCCGCGTTTCGCATACCCTCTAAGAAACCGTCCTGACGCTCCTTGGCGGTGCTCAGACGTATCGGACCGTTTAAAAAGGCAATCCTGCGATGGCCGAGCTCCAGCAGATGATTCGTGAGCTTTATAACGCCGCCGACATTATCAAAATCCACAAAGTCCCCGACAAAGTCCGATGACGACACCATGCGGTTGCTGAGCACGGTCGGGATGTTTTGGCTGATCTTGCTGATCTCCGCATCGTTGTTGCCGACGGTATTTATAATTATTCCGTCGACCCTGCGTTCATACAGAGTGTTCAGCAGAGAGCATTCCCGCTCCACGGAGAAGTTAGTGCTGCAATTGATTATGTTATAGCCGTTGCGGTACATGACTTCCTCAATGCCGCGGCTTATAAAGGTGAAGAAGGGGTCGGCGGTATTGGAAACGACATAGGCTATCATCGCCGAATTCTTGCGTTTAAGACTTCGCGCGATCTCATTAGGAGTATATTTGGTTTCTTTGACTGCCTCCTGCACTCTCTCTTTAAGCGCACTTTCTACATTTGCACTGTTGTTGAGCACACGGGAGACAGTGGAAATTGAAACTCCGGCGACTCTTGCAACGTCTTTTATTGTCGCTTTCTTAGCCATTAGGGTTCGTAGCCTTTCGATCAGTATAATTCATTATAGAAACATTTTAGCTTATTTTACAAGGTTCATGTTCAAAAATCAAGGAGGAAATCATGAAAATAGTTATTTTGGATGCTTATACCGAGAATCCCGGAGATTTGTCGTGGGATGCTCTGAAACAGTTTGGCGAGCTTACGGTATACGATCGCACGCCTTACGATGATAAGGAGATTGCCCGGCGCATTGGAGATGCCGAGATTGTTCTGACGAATAAAGCCCCCATAAGCAAGGCCGTCATGGACACATGCCCCGGTATCCGCTTCATAGGCGTCCTGGCTACCGGATACAATATAGTCGATGTTAAATATGCCCGGGAGAAGGGCATTCCCGTATCTAATGTACCGGCCTACGGCACAGCTTCCGTATCGCAGTTTGCTATCGCGTTGCTGCTTGAGATATGCCACCATACTGCGCATCATGCGCAGGCTGTCAGCGAGGGAAGATGGGCAAGCTGCCCCGACTGGTGCTTCTGGGACTATCCCATAATTGAGCTTGAGGGCAAAACCATGGGCATAATCGGCTTCGGCCGCATAGGACAGAGCACCGGAATGATCGCCAAAGCGCTCGGCATGAGGGTTCTGACATACAGCCGCAGCGTCAGAGAGAGCGGCAAAGCCATTGCCGACTATGTGGACCTTGACACGCTGCTTGCCGAATCCGACGTCATCGCACTGCATTGCCCGCTGTTCCCGGAGACGGAGAATATAATAAACAAAGATACGATCTCAAAGATGAAAGACGGCGTTATAATTATAAACAACAGCCGAGGCCAGTTGGTCGTCGAGAAGGATCTTGCCGACGCGCTTAACAGCGGCAAGGTCTACGCAGCGGGGCTTGACGTCGTATCTACAGAGCCCATAAAGGACGATAACCCTCTGCTGAAAGCCAAAAACTGCTTTATCACGCCGCATATAAGCTGGGCGACAAAAGAGGGGCGGCAGAGAATAATGGACTGCACCGAGAGGAATATACAGGCGTTTATCTCCGGTGCGCCTGAGAATGTGGTAAACTGATGAAAAAAGTAATTGTAATTTCCGATTCGTTCAAGGGCACGATATCCAGCAATGAGATATGCGGTATCGCCGCCGAGACCATACCGCGCTATTTCCCGGGATGCGAGGTCGTAACTATTCCGGCCGCGGACGGGGGAGAGGGAACCGTTGAATGCTTCGTCAGGGCGCTTGACGCCGAACCTGTAAGCATACAGGTAAGCGGAGCTTACGGAGAAAAGATAGAGGCGCAGTATGCCCGCATGGGTGACGCCGCCATCATTGAAATGGCCGCTGCCGCCGGACTTCCCTCGGTAGGGGAGCGCAAAGACCCCTCCGCGACTACCACCTTCGGAGTTGGCGAGATCATACTTCATGCCGTCGAAAGTGGCTGCAAAAGGATACTGCTCGGGCTTGGCGGCAGCGCAACAAACGACTGCGGCTGCGGCTGCGCCTCCGCTTTGGGCGTAAGATTTTTTGACAGCAGCGGTATAAGCTTTGTCCCGGTGGGACGCAGCCTGAAGGACATTGCTCATATTGATGTAAGCGCCGCGCGGGAACTTTTAAACGGCGTTGAGCTGACGCTTATGTGCGATGTTGAAAATCCCCTTTACGGCGATAAGGGCGCGGCATATGTGTTTGCCCCCCAAAAGGGTGCTGACAAGGACATGGTAAAGCACCTGGATGACGGACTGAGGCATTTTGCGGAGGTTGTACGCCTTGATCTGGGCATTGACGTATCTGAGCTTTCCGGAGGCGGAGCCGCCGGCGGAATGGGCGCCGGTTCAAGCGCGCTCTTAGGCGGACAATTGCAGTCTGGTATCGAATCCATACTTAACATCATAGACTTTGACGTTCGGCTTCAAAATGCCGATCTTGTTATAAGCGGCGAGGGCAGGATCGACAGCCAGAGCCTCGACGGCAAATTGATTTCCGGCGTCTCGCGCCGAACTAAAGCCGCCGGAGTGCCGCTTATTGCTCTCGTGGGCTGCATAGATGAATCAGCGGAGGCCGCTTATTCCAAGGGAGTTACCGCGATGTTTACAATAGGCAGAAATTCCGTGCCGGAGTCCGAGCTTGCTCAAAGGTCAAAATCGGATTACAGGGCGACTCTTGAGGATATCCTCAGGCTTATAAAGTGCCTTGGGTCAAAAGCGGCAAAGTAAATAAAATCCAGAAGTCTCAATGACTTCTGGATTTTTGTCGTTCTGAGCTTCACAGCAGGCACTGCCATTCGGCTTCCTTGAAGCCGGTAAGGACGATATCGCCGCTGACTATGATAGGGCGTTTTACGAGCATACCGTCTGTCGCAAGCAGACGAAGCTGCTCATCCTCGGACATGGAGGGAAGCTTGTCTTTCAGACCCATGGACTTGTACAGCAGACCGCTGGTGTTGAAAAAGCGCTTGAGCGGCAGACCGCTCATTTCGTACCACGCTTTGAGCTCGTCATAGCTGGGATTATCCTCCTTGATATGGCGTTCGGTATAGGAAAGAGCGTGGTCATCGAGCCAGACTTTGGCCTTTTTGCAGGTTGAGCACGGCGGGTATTGAATAAAAAGCATAGCAATATCTCCTTTATCTCTATAAAGATAACTGAAATTATAGTATATAAATCAATATGCTTCAACAGTGTTTTACTTAATTACTTCTGAAAATTGACTTGCAGAATTTAGTGAAGAGTGAAAAGTGAATAGTGAATAAGTAAAAAACGACAAGCACCGTCAGGTGCTTGCCGTTTTTTGGCGCAGAAGGAGGGATTTGAACCCTCGCGCGCTTTTTACACGCCTACTCCCTTAGCAGGGGAGCCCCTTCGGCCTCTTGGGTACTTCTGCACATAGCCGCTAAAGTATAATAGCATAGCCCGTTTCCAATGTCAAGATTTTTTATCCGCAGTCAGAGCAAAGAATGTGGCGGATTATTGAGATTTTTTGATGTTTTCTATTGACAAAGCATAACTATCTGTTATAATGCAGTACGAAAACTGAACACCTTATCAAGAGCGGTGGAGGGAACGGCCCTGTGAAGCCCGGCAACCTGCGTGTGCAAGGTGCCAAATCCGGCGGTGATTATCGAAAGATGAGGCTTATGACCAAGATATCTTACTCCGTCGGCTGCGACGGAGTTTTTCATTTGCAGGTGTTCTGAAATTATTCAGGAGGAAAAGAAAATGAGCAAAAGACTGTTTACATCCGAATCTGTTACCGAGGGACATCCCGATAAGATCTGCGACCAGATCTCCGACGCGGTTCTTGACGCCATACTCGAAAAGGACCCCAACGGTCGCGTTGCCTGCGAGACTACGGTTTCTACCGGCCTTGTCCACATTATGGGCGAGATAAGCACAAGCTGCTATATCGACATCCCCAAAATCGCCAGAGACGTTATACGCGATATCGGCTACGACAGAGCCAAGTACGGCTTTGACTGCGATACATGCGGCATCATCACGAATATCGACGAGCAGTCTGCGGACATAGCGCTGGGCGTTGACAAGTCCTTAGAGGCTAAGGAAAGCGGCGATATAGAGCTGGATAACGGAGCGGGCGACCAGGGCATGATGTTCGGCTATGCCTGCAATGAGACCGAGGAGCTCATGCCTCTTGCCATAAGCCTTTCGCACAAGCTCGCAAAGCGCCTTGCGGATGTGAGAAAGCAGGAGCTTGTTGACTATCTTCGCCCCGACGGCAAGACCCAGGTCACCGTTGAGTATGACGATGCGGGAAAGCCCGTTCGCGTCGATACCGTTGTCCTGTCCACCCAGCATTCTCCCGAGGTAAGCCTTGAGCAGATCCGCCGCGATATGATCGAGCTTGTCATCAAGCCGGGCATATCGGCGGAGCTGCTGGACGAGCAGACAAAATATTATGTAAACCCTACGGGCCGCTTTGTAATCGGCGGGCCGCAGGGTGACTCCGGACTTACCGGCAGAAAGATCATAGTCGATACCTATGGCGGAAGCGCTCCCCACGGCGGCGGCGCATTCTCCGGCAAGGACCCCACCAAGGTCGACCGCAGCGGAGCATACGCAGCGCGCTATGTCGCAAAGAATATCGTCGCCGCCGGCCTTGCGGATAAGTGCCTTGTCCAGCTCGCCTACGCCATTGGCATTGCGCGCCCCGTATCCGTCATGGTCGATACCTACGGTACGGGTAAGGTATCCGATGAGAAGCTTGCCGAGGCTGTAAACAAGGTATTTGACCTGCGCCCGACCGCTATTATCAGGGATCTGGAGCTTAAAAAGCCCATTTACAGACGCCTTGCCGCATACGGACACATGGGACGCACTGATCTCAAGGTCAGGTGGGAGGACACCGACAGGGTTGATGCCCTGCTTGAGGCTGTTAAGTAATGCATATACCGACCTGCGAAAGCTGCGAGCTTGATATACTCTCCTTCGAGGAAGCGCTGAATAATTCCGGCCGCAGGGGGGACTATGACGCCGAAAAATGGCTGTATGTGCCGGACTATTATGCCGATTACCGTTATATACTCGGTACGCGCGGCAAAAATCCGCTCATATGCATAGGTATAAACCCCTCGACCGCCGCGCCTGACGACCTCGATAATACCCTAAAGAGCGTTTCCCGCATCGCCGCGGCAAATAACTATGATAGCTGGATAATGTTCAATGTCTATGCCCAGCGAGCCACGAATCCCGATGACATGGACAGGGAGCTGAACTTAAAGCTGCATAATGAGAATATGCGGGCGTTTGAGTACATACTTAAAAATGCGGGCGAGGGCATCTCACCGGCTGTCTGGGCCGCGTGGGGAACCATCATCGAAAAGCGCCCATATCTCAGAGACTGCGTTCTGGACATGGTGGAGCTGGGCAAGAAGTACGGCGCGAACTGGTTTTGCGCCGGAAAGCGTTCAAAGAAGGGGCACCCTCATCATCCGCTGTATCTGCGAAAGGACGCCAAAACGGAAGAGTTTGATATTGATGAGTATCTCGAGGTAATAAAATGAAGCCCAAATTTAAAATCGCGGTAATTCAGCTTCGCACTGAGCTTGAAAAAGCGCTCACGATGGAAAAGGCAGAGCGCATGATAAAGGAGGCGGCGGCAAACGGCGCCAAGGTCGTTGCCCTGCCGGAGATGTGGAGCTGCCCGTATTCAAAGGAGTATTTCCGACCCTTTGCCGATGCGGAAAAGGGTGAGACGGCAGCTGAAATGTCGCGCTGGGCGCGTGAGAGCGGAGTCATCCTCATCGGAGGCTCGGTGCCTGAGCGGGTCGGCGATAAGCTGTATAACACCTGCTTCGTGTTTGACGAAAGCGGAAGGCAGATCGCGCGCCATAGAAAGATCCACCTTTTTGACGTTAACATTGAGGGCGGAATAAGATTTATGGAGTCGCACAATTTCGCACCCGGCGAGGACATAACCGTCTTTGACACGCAATATGGTAAAATGGGCGTTCTTATTTGCTTTGATATGCGCTTTCCCGAGCTTGTGCGCGCAATGGCAAAGAGGGGAGCGGAGCTTATATTCTGCCCCGCTCAGTTTAATATGACGACGGGGCCTAAGCACTGGGAGCTTACCGTCCGCGCAAGGGCCATGGACAACGAGGTCTATTATGTCGGCGCTTCCGCCGCGCGGTACGAGGGCTTTGACTATGAGTGCTGGGGTCATTCGATGGTGGCAGACCCATTCGGTATGGTTGCCGCAAGCTGTGACGAGACAGAGCAGATACTTTACTGCGATATTGATCTGAACGAGGTGGACTCGGTTCGTCGCCAGCTTCCGACCTTCCTGCATTTGCGCGAGGATGTATATACTGTTGCTAAATAAGCGTTTTTTAACAAAACCTGCGGCGAATAGCCGCAGGTTTTGTCATATTAACTGAAATTGAGATAAAGTGTTGCAAAATTGTGAATAAGCAAGTATAATCATTTGGAAAAGATTTTTAAAGACGGTTCAGTGAAGCCGGTAAAATCGCCCATATGGTGTAGCTATGCGTAAGTGTAGTCATGTTGTTGTGCGTCTTGCCGGTTTGCGGCAGGGCGATTTTTCTTTTTGAGGTGATAACATGAGGCTCAAGGCAAGACTGATGGACGAGGCGGCCATGAATCGGGCGCTTATGAGGATATCCCATGAAATAACCGAAAAGAACAAGGGTGTTGAAAACGTCGTCCTGGTGGGTATACGCCGCCGCGGCGTGCCGATATCCGAGATCATACGATCTAATATAGTGAAGATCGAAGATGTTTCGATACCGTGCGGCTGCGTCGATGTTAGCTTTTACAGGGATGACCTTAGCCATGAAAGCGAGATGCCCGTAATTAAAAAGGCGGATATCGGGATAGATGTTAACGATAAGGACGTCGTTTTGGTTGATGATGTGCTGTATACCGGGCGCACCGCCCGAGCCGCTATCGAAGCGGTGTTTTCCACCGGCAGACCCCGCAGCATCCAGTTTGCCGTGCTTGTCGACAGGGGACATCGAGAGCTTCCCATCAGAGCCGACTATGTCGGAAAAAATGTGCCGACCTCACGCTCCGAGCTTATTGAAGTGAGGCTGCCGGAATACGACGGCGAGACAGGCGTGTACCTGATGGAACTTAATTGAGCGCAAAATAAATTTATATAAAAAACTACACAAAGAGAGGTACGATCATGAAAGAAAAAGACGTGATTAATGGACCCGTGTATGATGCACGAACCCTCGGCAAGCCCAAGATGCTTGTGCTTGGACTTCAGCACATGTTCGCAATGTTCGGTGCAACGGTGCTCGTCCCCATGCTCACGGGACTTGACATGGCGACGACTCTGCTGTTCGCCGGTCTCGGCACCCTGCTGTTCCACCTGCTGACCAAGGGTAAGGTTCCGGCCTTCCTCGGCTCATCATTCGCTTTCATCGGCGGCTACAATGCTATCCGTACCATTGGCACCGACGCTTCCGGCGCAGCTATCTACAATAATGATCTGCTGGTCTACGCCTGCTTCGGCGTCGCCTGCGCGGGACTTATGTATGTTATTCTGTCGGCACTGTTCAAGGTGTTCGGCGTTCGCAGGGTAATGCGCTTCTTCCCGCCCATAGTCACAGGCCCAATCATAATCTCAATCGGCCTCATCCTGTCCTCATCCGCGATAAGCAACTGCTCTGCAAACTGGCTTATAGCGATCTCCGCCATTGTTATCGTTGTCTGCTTCAATATCTGGGGCAAGGGCATGACGAAGATCATCCCCATACTGCTCGGCGTTATAGGCTCATATATACTTTCCCTCATCTTTGACCCCGCCTCCCGCGCGAAGGTTGTAGAGGCTGTTTCCGCAGCCGATTTGGTAGGTCTGCCCGTCGTCTGGAATAATACTGTTTTCCATCTGTTTGATATGGAGGTTGATACCGGGCTGCTCTGGTCGGCAGTGTTCACCATCGTGCCCCTGTCTCTGGCGACCATGGTCGAGCATATCGGCGATATCTGCGCCATATCCTCTACCTGCGGAAAGAACTATATGGAGGATCCGGGATTCCACCGCACCCTCCTGGGCGACGGCCTTGCGACCACTTTAGCGTCTCTGTTCGGCGCTCCCGCGAACACCACCTACGGCGAGAACACCGGCGTTCTTGCGCTGAGCAAGGTCTATGACCCCCGCGTAGTCCGCATCGCGGCAGTCTTTGCTATAATCTTCTCCTTCAGCCCAAAGTTTGCCGCTCTCATAACCGCAATGCCTACCGCGACCATCGGCGGTGTGTCCCTTATCCTGTACGGTATGATCTCTGCGGTCGGCGTGCGCAATGTGGTTGAGAACAAGGTCAATTTCTCAAACAGCCGCAATGTTATTATCGCGGCACTGATTCTTGTGCTCGCAATCGGCATCAACTACTCCGTCGGAAGCATCAACATCGGCATCGTATCTCTGTCCGGTCTGGCTGTAGCGTCCCTTGTAGGTATTGCGCTCAACGCCATCCTGCCCGGCAAGGATTACGAGTTCCAGCAGGAGGACGAAGGCTCCACATCCGTAAACTTCAAGGTGTAATATAGTTACCAAAGAAAAAGGTGATGATACATCACCTTTTTCTTTTAAAAAATATCATTTTTCTATTGACAAATTCAATATTTAGAGTATAATAACTTTTGCGTTTAGCGGATTTGTGTAATGGTAGCACACCGGACTCTGACTCCGTTTGTGAGGGTTCGAATCCTTCATCCGCTGCCAGAAAAAAGCACTTGCTTTGGCAAGTGCTTTTTTCAACGAAATCCGTCCTTGGACGGATTTCATTTCACTTGATGCGGCAGCATCAAATATCACAATGACCACAGGCCATTATATCACATTTTGCAAAGCAAAATATATCACTCTTTTTGCAAAGACAAGAATGAGGTTATTATTTGATTTCCTTTAATGATATTTCCAAATTATTTTCATTTAATTTGGAAAATAAGTATTGCATTGAAATCGCATTCTCAGTCAAAGGATATCCGAAATATCAATACTGCTGGATGGGCAAAATGCCCGACGACCAGAATAAAGAAAAAGAGCTATACTGGTATGGCTTGACTGATGATGGCAGTGAAGGCTATGATTATTACAATTTTGAGGACTTTTCCAGTGCTCCTGCTTTTGACGGGAAGTCGTTAAAAGAACTATGGGATGACATTGAAATACTATATATAAATGGCTGTGATCCGGAAAATATGATACGGTCATATCTTTAAACCAATTTTTTCATACCCGTTTGCAAAATCGGAGCAAGCTGTATACAGCTTGCTCCCTTTATTATATTATCTTCCTAATCGGATGCCGAATTGCTGTTTTCAGCTTTTCGGGCGCGACCTTTCTCGCGTCTGAGAGATAAATCTCATGGTGAAGTCTGCTGGGGGAGAAATCATTCTCAAAGCCCTGCTCGGCAATATAGCTGTCCATCAAAGCAACGCTTGCAGGCTCGTCATCGAACGGACCGATGTGCATCATCTGAACGCACAGCCCTTCTTCAATCGTCATGAACTCGACGGCGGAGAAGTCCTGCTTTTTCTTCTTTTCCGCCTCCGCAACTGCCCACTTGAAATCCTCCTGCCCGACAAAATCCGGAAGCCGGATAACGGAGATCCAGTGAAACAAGTCTTTTCGCGTGTAATCAAAGCCGTAGATACCATCCTGCCACCAAAAGCCCTCCAGAGGCGGAACAACGTAGTCAAAATATCCTTCAATTTGGCGGCTGCCTTTTTTGCTCATCTTGATAGTGAACGCAACGCCATACAGCAGGCCAATGGACGCCTTGTACTCTCCGCCTTCCTCGTTCGGGTTTCCCGTACCGCGAACGGCGATATAGTTCATGCTGGGCACGGTGACGATCTCCGGTTTGGCTTTCGCATATAAAACTCTTTATACTCTTTTTTATAATCAAATGCCATAATGATTTTTCACCTCTTTTATCAGAGAAAAACTCCCGCTTATACGGTGCATCTGTCAAGGGAAAGTAGACACTAAAAAACACCATAGTTTTAGAAGCCCAGTTCGGTCTTGTACTGAACTGGGCTTTTATAGCCCAGAGCGGCCGCAGGTCGCTCGTAATTATAGTAACGAACATACTCGTCAAGAAGCTTTGGAACATCCTTAGCGGTTGCCAAACCGAAGTCAAGGAACAATTCTTCCTTTATCCAACCATTAATTGCTTCAATTATTGCATTATCTGTTGGAGTTCCTACTCGCGACATGGATCGAAGTATGTTATAATGTTCGTGAGCCTGTCGGAAGGCTTGTGAGGAGTAGACGGAACCCTGGTCGGTGTGTAAGACTACCTGGGGTGTCTGCTCCTCGTTTTTCTTGCCTGCAAGTAGCTTTAGCTGCTCCAGACAATGGTAATACGGTTTTGTGCAGCCCTGAATCGGCGTAGCCTGGTGAGCGAGGATCTCATTGTTGAATGTATCTACAAGGAGTGTCCATTCCCAGCTCCGCCCGTTACTCTTGAATATAGTCATGTCGGATACGACGATTTCAACCGGACGGGTTGCATTCCAGTTTCCTTGGACTTCGTTCGGAAACGCTATATGTTCTTCTCCTGCTTTCTTGTATGTATACTTCCTTGCTTTAGATCGAATACCGGCCTGTTTGCAGCATTTGTGCGCAAGATTGTGAGAAAATACCCATCCGGTAGCCTCAAATACGGCTTTGGCTAACATATGGTAACCGTGGGAAGGATGTTTTTTGTGCTGCTCTGTTAGCAGCTTTGTAAGCAGCTGCCTGTCTTGTTCATAACGGTTCGGTTTTCCTCGTCGCCCTCTCCACCGATAGTAGCCGGATTTGCTCACTCCCATAATTTCGCACAGAAATACCACGGGATATTTTTCTCTTAGTGTTTCGATGATTTCGTACTCTTGTCGGGTCCGGTAACGAATACCTTGTTTGCACCAACTCCTTCCACCCAGTATCCTTTTTTTAACCGTTCATTTTCAATTTCTAGTTTCGCTACCATGAGCCGCAACCGTTCTAACTCAGATAAGTTCTTGCTGACATGTAATGCTGCAAAGTGATTTCCGGGGTGACCTTTTGGAATGAATGAAGATTCTCCTTCCGCAATATACTCCTTAACCCACCGGCAGATCATGCCCCTATCTGCGTTATATTCTTTCTCCAGTGTTCGTACTGAAATATGGTCATTCAGATGCTTATGTACAATCTCTGCCTTCTGCTCTGGTGTCCATATATGTTTTTTCTGGCCTTTTCTCACTGTCCCCACCTCCATCTGTATCTTAGCATAAAGAAAAGGTAGACAACATGGTGGTTTTCCTTGTGTCTACCTTTATCTTACAACTTCACTTATACGGCGGGAGTTTTTTCGTTTTACTGTTCATCTTCTGTTCCGAGGTAACTTGTAAGCAGCTCGTGCATGAGCTCGTCTCTGTCAATACGGCAGATAAGGCTGCGCGCATTATTGTAATTTGTGATGTAAGTTGGATCCTCGGAAAGAATGTATCCGACAAGCTGGTTAATAGGATTATAACCTTTAACCTTCAGAGAATTGTATACGGACGACAGGATTTCTCTCATTTCGGTCTTGCTGTCGATAACTGTGAATTTTCTTGTTATGTCTTCCATAATTAATCCCTCCTCGGTCAATATAGTTTCTTGGAATCATTATAACCAGTTTATGCGTGATTGTAAAGGAGATATGCGTGAAATAATTCCTCAGGTGCAATAATTTGGGCAGTTTATCTTATGATTGCGCCTAATTTTTCCTCCAGAGCGTTCAGAACCGCCCGCATTGTCTCCTCGGCGTGATCGTCTGTAAGGGTCTGATCGTCAGCTCTCATGGTCAGGGAGAAGGCAACCGACTTCTTTCCCTCGGCGATATGGCTGCCGGTGTAGATATCAAACAGGCTGCAATCCTTGAGATACTTTCCGCCCGACGCCATGATGCAGTCGATGAGCTTTGCGACGGGTATCGCGGCGTCGCACACAACGGCGATGTCACGAGTGACGGCGGGGAACTTGGGCAGCGGGGTGTAGATCGGATCGTTGCCCTTAGCGCTCATAAGCTCGTCGATAGCAAGCTCTGCGCAGTAGAACTCAGCGTCCACACCGTAATTTGCTGCGACCAGAGGGTGAATCTGACCGAACACACCGATGCAGCGTGAGCCGCACCAGACAGTAGCGCAGCGGCCGGGATGATAGGAGGGATTATCGGTGCATGCCTCAAAACGAACATCCTCTGCGCGGATGTCGCTCATAACGGCCTCGACAAGTCCTTTCAGGTCGAAGAAGCTAGCCTTGGGACCGTAGGTGCCGATGGTGAGGAACTTTGACTCTACTGCGAGTCCGTCCTCGCCGCCAAGCTTATATATCCTGCCCAGCTCATACAGCTTAACTGCTTTGTTGCGGAAATTGTAGTTGCGGGTCAGAATCTCCAGCATGGAGGGCAGGGTAGTGGTGCGCATGATGGAGGTGTCCTCGCCGAGAGGGTTGAGAATTTTGAAGCTCTCGCGCCTCGGATCGTCGGCTGCCCAGCGAATCTTATCGTAATAGGTGGGGGAGATAAAGGAGTAGGTTATGATCTCGTCATAACCTGCTGCGCGGCAGAGAGCGCCGAGCTGGCGCTCAAGAAGCTGCTCGTCAGAGTAGCCGCCGAGCGTGCTTTCGCCGTGGACGAGCGTGCAAGGAATGTTGTTGTACCCGAAGAAGCGGGCGACCTCCTCGGCAAGATCCGAGTAGTGCTCAACATCGCCTCTCCAGGACGGAACGCTTATTGTATCTCCGTCAACGCCGAATTGCAGGCTCCTGAGAATGTCGCGCATACGCTCTGCGGAAACGTCGGTTCCCAGCAGCGCGTTTATCTTTTCGGGGCGGAGAGCCAAAACGGTCGGCTCAGGAAGCTTGTTTACAACGTCTATAACTCCGTCAACGACCTCGCCTGCGCCGAGCATTTCAACAAGCTCGCAGGCGCGGTTTACGGCGGGAAGCGTGTTCATCGGGTCAAGACCCTTTTCAAACTTCGCGGAGGCCTCTGTGCGCATGCCGAGCGCAAGTGCGCCTTTGCGGATGCAGGTACCGTCAAAGTTTGCAGACTCAAATACTACGTCCACGGTATCCGAAACGATCTCGCTGTTCTCGCCGCCCATGATGCCTGCAAGGCCGACTGCGCGGGTGTCGTCGGCGATAACGAGCATATTAGAGGTGAGCTTCCTGACGTTGCCGTCGAGCGTGGTTAGCTCCTCGCCGTTCTCTGCGCGGCGAACGATTATCTTTCCACCCTTGACATAGCGGTAATCAAACGCGTGCATTGGCTGGCCGTATTCCATCATGACGTAGTTTGTGATGTCAACGATGTTGTTTATCGGCCTTACGCCCATGGCTCTCAGGCGCTCGCGCATCCACTTGGGAGAGGGAGCAATCTTAACATTGCGCACCATGCGCGCCGTGTAGCGGGGACACAGCTCCTCGGCGGGAACTTCGACCTTGAGAAGCTCGTCCAACTTGCCATCGGCTCCGCCTTTTACCTGCGGCTCATGGAGTTTAAGCTGCTTGCCGAAGGTTGCCGCCGCTTCGCGGGCAAGGCCGATAACTGAGAGACAGTCGGGGCGGTTGGGGGTTATCTCAAACTCGATAACGTGGTCATCCGCACCGATAATGGGCTTTATATCATCGCCGGGCTTTACACCGTCCTCGTGAAGAACGAAAATGCCGTCGGCGAGGCAGTGCGGAAACTCTGCCTGCTGTGCGCGAAGATCGTCAAGGGTGCAAACCATGCCGGAGGCAGTATTGTACGCAAGCAGGTCGCCCTCGTGAATGTTCTGGCAGTCGGTCTCGATATCAAGCTCCGAGCCGCCTATATCGAGCGTGCACTTATATGTGTTCACACCTATGGTATCAGTGTCAAGAACCTTTGCGGCGACGACGGAGCCGAAAACCTTATCGCCGGCCTTGATATCGGCGGGGATGGAGGGCTTTTCGGGATCGATCGGGTGATAATCGTTCAAAAGCGCCGCAGCTTTTATGACCGCGTAGGGGAAATCGCGCTCGTCAAGCCCAAGCTCCGAGAGCGAGCAGAGCATTCCGTTTGATACTTCACCGCGCAGCTTGCCTTTGGTTATCTTCTTGCCGCCTGGCAGACGCGCGTTGTGGAGCGCTGCGGGGACGATATCGCCAACATGGATATTCCATGCACCGGTGACGATCTGGACAGGCTCGGCCTCGCCGACATCAATACTGCATATCCACATATGGTCGGAATTGGGGTGCTTTACCATGGAGAGTATCTTGCCCGCCAATACGTTTTCTATCTCGGCGCCAAGCTCCTCGTAGGTCTCAACCTTAGAGCCGGAGAGGGTCATAGCCTCGGAAAATTCGCGGTCGTCTATATCACTGACGGACACGCCGTCAACAAACTCTGTGAGCCATTTTCTGCTTAAATTCATCGTCTTATCCTCCTTTAGAACTGCTCCAAGAAGCGGACGTCGTTTTCAAATATCAGACGCAGGTCGGAGATCTTAAAGCGGCGCATAGCAAGGCGCTCAAGACCCATACCAAATGCCCAGCCGGTGTATTCCTCGCTGTCAATACCGCTCATTTCGAGCACCTTCGGGTGTATCATGCCTGCGCCGAGAACCTCGATCCAGCCCTCGCCCTTGCATGTCGGACAGCCCTTGCCGCCGCATTTGTGGCACTGAACGTCCATTTCGCAGCTCGGCTCAGTGAATGGGAAGTGATGGGGGCGGAAACGGGTAACTGTGCCTTTTCCGAAAAGCTGCTCCATGACAAGGTTCAGCGTGCCCTTGAGGTCTGCCATTGTGACGCCCTTGTCGATTACCATGCCCTCGACCTGGTGGAACATGGGTGAGTGGGTGGCGTCTACCTCGTCCTTGCGGTAAACTCTGCCGGGTGCAACGATGCGTATGGGCAGCTTCATCGTCTCCATCGCTCTTACCTGCATGGGGCTTGTCTGCGAGCGGAGCATGACACGGCTGTCCTCGTCAAAATAAAACGTGTCCGACCAGTCGCGGGAGGGGTGTCCCTCCTCGGCGTTGAGCTTGTCAAAGTTATATGTTGCAAGCTCGACCTCGGGGCCGTCGAGTACGGTAAAGCCCATGCCCACGAAAATATCTTTTATCTCGTCAAGCGCCATGTACATAGGATGCTTGTGGCCGAGCTTCAGCTCATCGCCGGGGATCGTGACGTCAACCGCCTCAAGCTTGAGCTTTGCTTCAAGCGCTGCGGCCTCAAGCCTTTTTTTCGATTCCTCGATGGAGCTTTCAAGCTCTGCCCTGAGCTGGTTTGCAAGCTGACCCATTGCCGGTCTCTCCTCGGCGGAGAGCTTGCCCATCTGCTTGAGTATGGCTGTCAGCTCGCCCTTTTTACCGAGATATTTGATTCTGAGAGCTTCAAGATTCTCCAGACTGTCAGCGTCGGGAATAGCCTTGAGGGCGCTTTCTTTAAGCTCCTGCATAAGTGCTTTCATTGTGTCTCTCCTTAATTATAGATTAGTATTTTACTATAAAAAATATAGCCCTCCGCCCCAAAGGGACGAAAGACTGATCTTCCGCGGTACCACCCAAATTCGTGCTTCACGCGCTTTGTGGCTATAACGTAGCCGCCGCCGGGGATTGGCCGGAGCTCACGGGCGAACTGAATACTTTCTCCACAGGCGGCTTGCAGCCGACGACCGCCATTCTCTGACTGGAAATTGCAGTATTATCTTCCCGATCATCGCAATAATATTTACTATGATATTAAAGCCCACATTGAGAGAAAAGTCAAGAGAAAATTTGACTAATGAAATGAGAAAGTCTATAATATAATGGATTGAGGAGAGGAAGTCCATGATTAAAAAACTGCTTCCGCTAATGATAAGCCTTGTCCTGCTCTGCGGCTGCGCGGATACCGGCGAGGAGAGCTTCAATCAGTTTGTAGGAAATGTCTCGGAGGCTGAGAGCATCAGCTTCAACGCCGATGTGCGGGCAGAGTACAGCGATAAGACCGCTGAATTTACGCTTCGCTATACGCAGAACGCTGACAGCGCCGATGTCGAGATAACCCAGCCTGAGACGGTTGCGGGAATAAAAGCGCATATAGCGGGCGACGCGCTGAGTCTTGAGTACGACGGCGCTATGCTCGATATCGGCTCGTTCGGAGATACGGCGCTCAGCCCAATGTCCGCGCTGCCGCTGCTTGTTCAGTCTGTGAGCGATGCGCATATCGACATCACATGGCGTGAGGACGATATGATAGCCGCAAGGCTCGTGCCGTCTGAGGATATGAATGTTACGCTGTGGCTGAGCGATGAGCTCGTGCCGCTCAACGCCGAGATAAGCTACAAGGAACAAACTGTTATATTTATTGAGATAAGCGATTGGGAAATTAACTGAAATGAATGATTTGCAAAAGAGAACATGGGCCGAAGTGAGCCTGAAAAACATAGAGCATAATTACCGCAGCATAAGGTGCGCGCTTCCGGAGGGGACAAAGTTCCTCGGCATAGTCAAGGCCGACGCGTATGGCCACGGCGCCATAGAGGTGGCAAAACGGCTTGAAAGGAGCGGTGCCGACTATCTTGCCATTGCCTGTCTTGACGAGGCGCTGGAGCTGAGACACAGCGGGGTCGCCATGCCCATACTGATACTCGGGCACACTCCGCCGGAGTATGTAAAGACACTGATTGACAATAAGCTTACTCAGACGGTGTCATGCGAAGCCAAGGCGATAGAGTATTCCGAAGCGGCCGGAGCCTATGGCGGAACGCTGAAGATACACATTAAGCTCGACACAGGCATGTCGCGGCTGGGTTATCTGTGCGACGGCAAGTATTTTGACGAGGGCGTCAGGAACGTCGTAAACACCTGCCGGATGCCCAATCTTGACGTCGAGGGTGTATACACGCATTTTGCCGTATCCGACTTTACCGACGCGGACAGCATGGAATACACGGAAAGGCAGTTTAAGCTCTTCTGCGACGTGATATCCGCTGCTGAGGACAGCGGTGTGCATTTTAAGATTCGCCACTGCGCCAACAGCGGAGCAGTAATAAACCATCCGGAAATGCTGCTGGATATGGTTCGCCCGGGACTGCTGCTTTACGGCTACGGAGACGACGGAAAGCTCGGCTTGAAGCCTGCTATGCGGATGGTAAGCACCATCAGCACGATAAAATACTATGAGCCCGGCACCTGTATAAGCTACGGCAGACACTATGTAACGGGCGAGAGGATGCGCATGGGAGTTGTCGCGGCAGGATACGCCGACGGGCTGCCGTGGGCGGCGGCAAATAAATGCAGCTTCTTTGCTGAGGGTGGCTTCGCGCCTCAGCGCGGCAACATATGCATGGATATGTGCATGATAGATTTAAACGATATCCCGCAGGCCGCAGTCGGAAGCGAGGTCGAGCTGTTTGGGGAGCGCGCCTCAATACTCGAGCTTGCGCGCGCGGCGGGTACGATACCGTACGAGCTTCTTTGCGCCGTGTCCAAGAGGGTTCCGAGAGTTTATATACCCTGATGTATAAAATTTAATTCACTGTGGGAGAATGTAATCAGCACACTACATAAGATGTAGCGGGCGACTATCATTCGGAGTGTGAATTAAATTGAGTATAGTCAAACGTGGAGATATTTATTATGCAGACCTGAGCCCTGTCGTCGGCTCGGAGCAGGGCGGGATGCGCCCGGTACTGATCGTTCAGAACGACACCGGCAATAAGCACAGCCCAACGGTTATTGCCGCGGCCATAACGAGCCAGACCGGCAAAGCGCGCCTGCCCACCCACATCGAACTCAATGCACAGAGTGTCGGATTGTCGAGAGACAGTGTGATACTTTTAGAGCAGATACGAACTATCGACAAATCGCGCCTGCGCGAACGCATGGGAAAGCTCGATGATAACACGATGACAAAGGTTGACAATGCGATAGCGGTCAGCTTCGGTCTGTAAATTAAGAAGTAAACGCCCTGAGATAATTCTCGGGGCGTTTTGTATATAGGAGGACAGCACGGCATGGATAAATATCCTGTCTACATAGACGGCAATGAACAAGGAGAGCTGCGGGTATACAAAGACGGCCTGATGACGGTGTTTGACGCTAAGGCCGAGAGAGCAGGCGGCATTGTCAAGCTGCATGTATTCGGTGCAGAGAAAAATGCCTATCTTGGAACGATGCAGCCGCAGGGCGGGGGGCTGAGACTTGTCAGACGGATAAGCCGTGCGGGGATGAAAAGCTTCCCGGAGAAAATCGAATATGCGGCCGACCGGATAATCAAGGCACAGGCGAGCGAGCGGGAGAATGATATTTTATGGCGTCGCGGCACAAAAGGCTGCCTTGTAGCTTTTGACGGAGGGAAAAAGATGATCGCAATTCCGGCCGATGGCGCGAGACTCAGAACAGGTCGAGAGCTGCTGCGCATGATCGAGGGCAGGGAATATATGATTTTCCCGGGAAAAATGTAATATGTGTGGAAATTACTGCACAGATGTGATAAAATAATATAACTCATTTTTTCAGGAGGCGCTTTAAAATGCTGATGACTGATATAATAGTTAAAAAGCGCGACGGCTTGAAGCTCAGCGCGGAGGAAATAAAGTTTTTCGTTGACGGGTATACTGCCGGAGATATCCCCGACTATCAAATGTCAGCTCTGCTGATGGCAATTCTGCTGCGGGGCATGGATATGGAGGAGACGCATGCGCTTACCATGGCAATGATGAACTCGGGCGAGACGCTTGACCTGAGCGGCATAAAGGGCGTCAAGGCGGATAAACACTCCACCGGCGGCGTTGGCGATAAAACCTCCCTGATACTCTGCCCGATGGTGGCGGCTCAGGGCGTGAAAATCGCAAAAATGTCCGGACGAGGTCTTGGCCATACCGGCGGAACGATAGATAAGCTTGAGAGCTTTCCGGGCTTCAACACCGGCATCTCCGAGGAGACGTTCATGGCAAACGTCAATAACTTCGGCATCGCTATTGCCGGACAGACCGCCGATCTCGACCCGGCCGACAAGAAGATGTACGCTCTACGCGATGTTACAGGCACCGTTCCCAGCATCCCGCTTATCGTAAGCTCCATTATGTCCAAGAAGCTTGCGGCGGGAGCGGACGTTATCGTGCTCGATGTTAAGAGCGGGAGCGGCTCGTTCATGAAAACCGAGGAGGACGCGCGCGAGCTTGCTGAGAATCTCACGGCGGTCGGAAAAATGGCGGGCAAAAAGACCATTGCCGTCATCACCGACATGGACGAGCCTCTTGGAAATGCGATAGGCAATGCTCTTGAAGTCAAGGAGGCAATTGAGGTTCTGCGCGGAGAGAAGAAAGGCGAGCTGCTTGAGCTGTGTCTTGCCCTCGGTGCGTGCATACTGACTGAGGCAGGCATAGCAGAAAACGACGACGCGGCAAGAGAAATGCTCATACGCGGAATAGAGGATGGCTCGGCCTTAAACAAGCTCGCTCAGCTCGTGGAGGGGCAGGAGGGTGATAAAAACGCCGTGTTCAACACGGATATGCTCCCCAAAGCGCCGGTACAGTATGAGGCGATATCAAGCGAATCGGGCTATGTAAAGCACATTTCTGCGGCAGACGTCGGACTTGTTTCAATGCATCTCGGCGGCGGCAGAGCCACTAAGGAGAGCGAAATTGACCTGTCTGTCGGCCTGATACTGAATAAAAAAGTCGGAGACAGAGTGAAAGCAGGGGAGAGTCTCGGTACTATCCACGCAACTACCGCCGAAAAAGCAGAGCAGGCGGCAGAGCTACTGCGCGGCTGCTATACTATAGTTCCCGAGCCAGTGAAAAAGCCGGCATTCATAAAGGGTATAGTCAGATAAAAAATCAAGACCGGCAGCATATCAAATGCTGCCGGTCTCAGCGTGTCAAAAAAGTCCTCATGGACTTTTTTGCACGCTTCACAAACGCCACGTTTTTTGTGAAATTGCATTTCACGAAAAACCGAGCCCTGCTCGTCAAAAAGCCTGATTTATCAGCCTTTTTGATGGC
>OLNX01000154.1_pt1 | contig 71110 bp, 57 predicted proteins | sample 1672611 | NCBI WGS metagenome assembly OLNX01 (sample SAMEA3136705, study PRJEB25190) | human gut metagenome | reverse complement strand
TTTTAAGGGGGCAGAATCGCTTGGTTTTAGGGGGCAGCTTACACTGGATTTTCCAGTTGTATATGCGTAGGTTGTTGTATTCGGATGGTTTCTATAGTGCTCATATAAAGAAAGAGACTTTGTATTTTAGCAAGCATGATTGTCAGATGGTGTTTTATGATAAGATAGCTGAAATGAAAAGTTGTAAAAGGACGGATGATATAAAGCAGGGGCTTGAGGACTTTGAGGATTTGAATGTGCTAAGGTATGAATTCAGATTCAAGAAGGTCAAGTCCATTTTCGGTAGGACAATCCGTGGAGAGGATTTATATACTACGTCCTTTTGTTTGTTGGTACTGAAAAAATGGTATGATTGTTATATGGATATACAAAAGACATATGATATAGAGCTTTCTTGTTGTATGTTCAATAGTAAAAAGGCTTTTGAACTTGCATGTGTCGCTTATTGCATGACTAAGTTCAATATGTATGATATACTGGAGGAAGCTTTTATTAGACGGGATATTAGTAGCAAGAACAAGTATGATATAAAGGAGGTGTTGGCGAAGGCTAAAAATGTGGGGATTGATTCACTTAATGCAGCTTCCATGATAGATGAGCTGACCTCTAAAATAGAGCATGCATATGTCAAGTTAAGAAGTAGATATGATGTTGCTCCTGAGCGTTTGGAAAGATTGAATAGGTGGGTGGATAGAGGAGTGACTGGAATGCCCAGTTAGAATATGGTTTATATTCGTTTTTCTGCATGGTATATATTGAAGTCGGGTTCCTCAGTAGGTCTGTTATTGAGCAATGAAATAAAACGCGTAAAAATGCTTTTATATAATCAATAATAATTTCAGTTATGCAGGTGAAAAGTCTTGGGTTGAAGATTTTATGGCAACACTCAAACAGACGAAATATCGTTTGCAGTTACATTAAGAATTCGTTTTAACAATGGAGGGAAATTAAAAAGTCCCTCTATTGCCTATAGAATTAGATATGATTGATATAAATTCTTTTAATGAAATAACGAAAGCTCAGAGAGCTTCTGTAGGTGAAATAAGAGTATGGAGTGATGGGATTGCTCGAAAGAAGAAAGCAGATGGTAATTGGGTTCCTGTTGAAAAGAATTATAAAAATAGTCAAATAATTCTTCACGAAAATAAGTTTGGTGAAAATTATTCTGAATATGCAGGTAAACCTAAAGAAGCTGTCGATTTTCTGATTGATAAAAAAGGTGGTCAAGTTAGAAACGCTTGGGAGAGAAAAGATATCGGTGACATAGATATTGTCTATGGTAAGAAAAATTTTGGTTTAAATCATATTATAGGGAAACATGTAGGTATAACAGAAGATGGTAAAGAGAAAGATTTTAAAGATGAGAAAGAATTGTCTTTTATTATTGATAAACTCCTCAGAGAAGGTGAATTGGTAAAAGATTTTGTCGATGAAAATGGTTTTAGAAAAAGAATTTTGTCTCTTGGAAAACATGTTTTAGTTATTACACAGACAATTGTAGTAGATGATGAAGATAATCTTAAAGAGAAAAGGTGGATTGTAACTTCTTATGACCCTACACGAACAATGAGAGAAAAAGGTATAAGGAAGGCGATTTCTTCCGAAACCGCCTTTGAGAAAGAGGTGAATGGCAGTAGTCCCTTGCAACATTCTTTAGAGAAGGGCGTGACGTTATCAACTTTCTCTCCCGACTCTCTTTCTGTTCCTAAAGATACAACAATTCTAAATATTGAACAACAATTTATGGACGAAATTATAGAGAAAGCTAAGAAATCATCCCCTATTGGTACAGAAAAGACGTGGGGAAGTAAAGTTTATATAAATGCTGGAGTAGGATGAACATGTTGTTCTGTGCACTTTGTTTATGTTGGTATTTATTGTGGTGTTATGCTTTCACTATTTTATAAAAGATTATGTAATAAATATTTGGATAGTCAAAAATGATTAAATATATTTGTTCTTCATAAGGTATAAATGTGCTATATACAGTGTGTTAGTATAGTGCATTGAGTATTAATATGAACAAATATTAGGATTATGGCGACTAAAAAGAACGGCTTTAATACTGGAATTGCTAGTGAGTATTTGGTATTGTCCATGTTGTATCGGTTGAATTATGAGGCTTATATAACAATGGGAAATAAGAAAAGTGTTGATATTTGGATAATGAGGGATGATAAAACTGCTGTCTCGATTGATGTGAAATCTGTTCGTGAATATGATTCTATTCCCGTAGGTAATGTGGAGGCAAAAGATAACCACTATGTTATATTTGTGATATATAATAAAAAATTTGAAATTGAAGGTACTCCTACACTGCCTGATTTTTATATAGTTCCTAGTTCATATGTGGTAGAAAACAGGAAAGAATATGAATTGAAAGCTGGTGGAGAACGTTATAATATCTTTAAAAAGGATATTGAAGGATATAAAAATCGTTGGGAGCTGTTGAATTCTTCTGTTAAAAGTGGGAATGTTACACATGGTAAACTGGAAAAAGAAATGAATAGTAAAGAAGAAAAACAATTAGTTAGTTCTCGGTGGAATGACTGCAGTACAATGAGTATTATTCATACTCCTACTGAAGAAGAGAGGGAAAAAGCAACTGATGAAATGGTTGACAATGCAATTAAAAATGCAAAGAAATTTGCTGACAATAAAAGGGAGGGTGAAGGTAAGGAGGAGGGTTAGATTAGTCTAATTATAATTCATGTATATAATAGAATGCCGTTTAATGAAAATATTGAATGGCATTTTTTTTGTTTTGAATGCTATTGTAAGAATAGATACTATTTATAAGTGTTGGTAAAATAGGGATTGCTTATGGGGAATTGATAGGGAATTGGAGGGCATTTTTGTTGTCCGCGGTTAAAGAATGTCCGAACTTTATAGTGTACTAAAATAAGGGATACTATGGTTTATTTCGGAGTTGATTTGTATCGATTTTCATTAATTTGTAATGATTGTTTTAGAAAAGTTGTATATAAAAAAGAAAAAGGAGATGAACAGATTGTTCTAACTCCTTCTATATCTGAAAGTAATATTAAGTTCTTGAAAATTAGCTCTTTGTTTCCCCCAGACGCGTACTCTACCGGGCTGAGCTACATCCCGAATTGCGGGTGCAAATGTACGGCTTTATTTTAAAATAGCAAATATTTATAGTGCTTTTTTTATTGAATGAACTTATAATTTGCAGTTTCAAGGCTTTCGGCCAACGTGCCCTGCTCTCTTTTTACTTGTATGCCTGCTTCGCAAGGCAATGGCTTTGAGCGGGCAGGCATACTTTGAATGAAGTTATTGCAGGTTTAGGCTGTTTCTTACGGAAGTGATAGCCGGACTTTCGGGCGTTACGGATTTCCGGGTACAATAATCGAATTCCGCAGATTTTTCGCCGCTAAATGATTTCCACTTCAGTTTCAATTTAACGGTCTTGCCTTCTGTATCAGGCAGGGCATCCAACTTGAAAGCAACCAGTCCGTCCGCATACCTGCCGTAAATGTCGCCCTTGGCATTGTGGCGGAATTCTACTTCATACGGGTTTTCCGGATTCTCGCTCAGTAGCAGATTGACAAAGTGCTTTGTTTGATAGTCTCCTTGCTGAGTTCTAAAGCGAAGGGTCAGATAACCGTCTTCTGCGATGGTTACCCAATCGTTCACTATTTCCACCGGGTCGGTGCCGTATACGGTATCGTTCTCTTCACCCAAATCCGGGGCGATGGGTTTGGTAAGGATACTGTCTATCCAGTTTATATGTACAGCTTGGGTGTAGATATCGCTGGGCTCGTCCACTTCCTTGTAGTTTACCAAAGCGCGGACTTCCTTCTCGCCGTAGGGAGATTTCGTCATGTTGGTAGGCAGCAGAGTGGTCTTGTCATCCAATTGCAGAAAGACTGTCTGGTCTGCATCGGTCTTTACCGTTACCAGGGCATTGGGGAATCTCATGGCATAATTATCATCGTCGTCCAGGCACGATTGGAGGCTTAAGGAGCTGATGGTTGCAATAGCGATTAAAATTTTCTTGTTAAAGATTGACTTCATTTTCATAGTGTACTCTTTTTAAATTAAACATTTGGAATAGGTTTTGCTTTTATAGAAATAGCATATTTGCGAAAACCCTGCATGCAGCATTGTTAATTAATGATAAGAGCCGGAGTAAGCTGGTGCGGAATATTATTCCCCGATACATGAAAGATATTTGTATATCAGGTGGAATATGATTACCTTTGCTGTATGAGATGCACATCTCGCGTGTGTTGAGATGTATGTCTCGAACTGCATGAGATGTGCATCTCGTGCATGTTGGGGAATAGCTGTCCGGCCGTATGGAAACTGGCTTTCTGTTTAGGGGAAGTAACCTTCGGGTGGGGTGCCAGCAGTCTGGTTGCAGTAAGAAACATTATGTTCATTGTGAAAAGAGTATGAGTATAGTCTATTTGGTTCGAAAGAAGGTTTTCCGCACGGCAGAAGGGGTGAAGCAACTCTATTATGCTGTGCAGCGTGTGTTACAGCGGCGTGGAGGTGTGACGGCAGAGCTGCTGGCGCAGCGTATGGCATCCAGAAAAGGGATGAGTTCGGGAGACGTGCAGAGTGTATTGATAGATTTGCCGAAGTTTATAGAGGAAGCGCTGATGGAGGGAGAGTCGGTGACCATTAAGGGGCTGGGTTCCTTCCATGTGGCGGTGACGAGTGACGGGTTTGAGTATCCCGACGATGTGATGCCGGGCAAGGTACGCTTATCCCGTGTCTATTTTCGTCCGGATAAGTCGCTGGTGGCGAGGCTGAACAGCGGGATGGATTTCTACCGTTATCCGCTTAGCCGATATTTCCCTCACGATATGTTGCGACCGGAAACGCTGCGAAAGGAGCGGGCCGAGGGAAAGACGGGAATTCCGGATGAAGACCCGGTTGGGATGGAAAATGATACGGAGGACTTTTCGGGGGAGGAGTGAGCGATGAATGTGGAAGAATTCAGAGAATACTGTCTCTCCTTGCCGGGAGTGCTATGCTCCCATGCACTCCCTATAAAAGTCGAACATCTCGAAGATAGTATCCTTGTCTGCCGTCTGGTTGAGGCAGATGTCACCCACTTCTTTCAATAGGGTGAAGTTGATGACTCCGGCGGTATTCTTCTTGTCATGCTTCATCAGTTCGTACAGCTGGTGGTACTGTTTGCAGTTGAAGGTGAAGCTGCCATAATTCTCTTTGACGAATTGGATGGTCTGGCGCATCTTGTCCTTCGGGAATCCGGTCTTTATATAAGAAAGGTAGAGTTCGCAGACCAGCCCCCATGCCACTGCATAGCCGTGCAGCACCGGACGCCTTTCGGCAAGGGCGAGGCTTTCGAAGGCGTGTCCTACGGTGTGCCCCAGGTTCAGGGCTTTGCGGATGCCATGTTCCTGCGGGTCTTCTTCTACGATGTGTTCCTTTACCTGCACGGAACGTCCTACCATGGACTTCAGTAAGGCATAATCTATCTTTTCCGTATCGAATGACAGCAGTTCTGCCAGATGTTCCGGGGTACTGATGAGGCCGTGCTTCAACATCTCCGCATAGCCGGAGAAGAAGTTATGGGCATCGAGGCTGCGCAGGAATTCGGTTTCCAGCAGCACGCAGGCGGCAGGAGCAAAAACACCGATTTCATTCTTCAGACCGTTGAAGTTGATGCCCGTCTTGCCTCCCACGGAAGCGTCGACCATGGCGAGTAGCGTAGTGGGAACGTTGATGTAGGCGATGCCCCGCTTGAAGGTGGAAGCGGCAAAACCGCCAAGGTCGGTCACCATGCCACCGCCCAGATTGATGAGCAGGGAGTGGCGGCTGGCCCCTTTCTCGCTCAGGGCTTGCCATACGGCAGCCAGCGTTTCCAGATTCTTGTGTACATCTTCTGCCCCGATAATAATCTCTTCCGCTTCTTCCAGGGTGGGGATACCGTTCAGATGCGGGCGGCAGAGGCGGTGGGTATGCTCGTCGGTAAGGATGAAAAGCTTGTCATGGGGACACTTCTCTATGGCATGCGTCAGGCTGTTTGCCAGTCCTTCGCAAAGGATTACTTCTTGTTTACTCATCTTGTTAATTACAAATTACGAATTACCAATTACTGATGTTACGGATTATGAAGGAAAGGGAGCCTTCTTCATTATATTGTGGCACAAAGATAGCTCTTTTGGCAATAAAACGTTATCTTTGTCCCGTGAAATTCTATGGGTGGCAAGGTGTTTCCGTCATCTGCCTCCCGCTATTTGTAATTAGTAATTTGTAATTGATTGATAGAAATGAGAGCATTACTTCCCGTTTATTGCCGTCCGCTGGGTTATTTCATCATAGCTTTGGCGTTGTTCCTCCCTTTCATATTCCTATTGTGGGGAAAAGTGACAGATGCCAACTTGCTGTTCTATAAGGAATGCTCCAAACTCCTGATGATGATGGGGGCACTGATGATAATCTTTGCCTTGACGAAGAACGAGAATAAGGAGATAGAGCAGGTGCGCAACAAGGCCACGCGCAATGCCATCTTTCTGACCGTTCTTTTTATCTTCGGCGGTATGCTCTACCGGGTGGCGCAGGGTGACCTCCTTTCGGTCGATTCTTCTTCTTTTCTCATATTTCTTATATTGAATGTGCTTTGCTTGGAATTTGGTATAAAGAAAGCGACCGTTGATAGATTATTTAAGCGGAATAGTCGATAAACGGAGCAAATCGTCATGTGGGGCATTAAACCTTTTGCCCGGAAGTCTGTCAAATGAAACAGTGAATAAAAGGCATTGTTCATTTAGAATAGACAAAGAATAGACACATGAAGAAAATTATCACGGGGATGGCGTTGCTGTTGGTAACAACGCTGTCTGCATTTTCACAGACCAAAAACATTACGGTATCGGGCCGTGTCGTGGAGGACACCAAGGAGCCTGCGATACAAGCTACCGTGCAGTTGCTTTTGTTGCCAGACAGTGTTCAGGCATCGGGTACGGCCACTACGGCACAAGGTTATTTCACTCTTCCCAAAGTCAGTGCGGGTAAATACGTGCTGAAGGTTTCCTACATCGGATTCAAGAGCCAGTACATCCCTTTACACCTTTATGCTACGACAACTGCCAAGAACGTGGGTACACTGACACTGGAAACGGATGCGGTGATGCTGGCCGAGGCTGTGGTTACGGCGGAAGCGCCGCAAGTGCAGGTGGTGGAAGATACACTGGTATATACCTCATCTGCCTATCGTACCCCCGAGGGAGCCATGCTCGAGGAGTTGGTGAAGAAGCTGCCCGGTGCGGAGATTGACGACGAGGGTAATGTGAAAATCAACGGTAAGGACTTGTCGAAGATTATGGTCGACGGCAAGGAGTTCTTCGGTGGAGACGTAAAGACCGGTTTGAAGAACCTGCCGGTAGATATGATAGAGAAGCTGAAAACCTACGATAAGAAGTCCGATTTGGCACGTATCACCGGTATTGACGACGGTGAGGAGGAGACGGTGCTCGACCTGACCGTAAAGAAAGGCATGAACCAGGGTTGGTTCGGTAATGCCGACGTGGCCGGAGGGACGGAAGACCGCTATATGGGCCGCTTTATGCTGAACCGCTTCGTGGACAAAACCCAGGTGTCGGTAGTGGGTTCTGCCAATAACGTGAACGACCAGGGCTTTTCGGGCGGTGGCGGTCCTCCGCGCTGGCGCAGGAACAACGGACTTACTGCAACGAAAATGCTGGGTGTGAACTTCGCTACCCAAACCGATAAGCTGGAACTGGGCGGTAGTGCACGCTACAACTATCAGGATGGGGATATTGCAAGTATCGGTTCTACCGAGGACTTTCTGCCGGACGGCAACTCTTACTCCAACTCGAACAGCAGGCAACGTAACAAAGCCAAGAATTTCAATGCCGATTTCCGTATGGAGTGGAAGCCGGACTCGATGACGAATATCATTTTCCGTCCCAACTTCTCGTACGGCAAAACGGACAATCTCTCCAATTCTGAGAGCGGTACGTTCAATTCCGACCCTTACAGTCTGGTGAGTGACCCCAATAACTGGCTGAATCTGGAGAAGATTCTTAATCCGGACGATGACCCGTTGAGGAGTATCCGTATAAATGCTATCAACAGCGGTTCGCTGAGCGACAACAAGAGTGTGTCTACGGATGCAACCTTGCAGTTGAACAGAAAGCTGAATGACAAAGGACGCAATGTCACGTTCCGTGGAAGATTCGGTTATACCAATAATGACAACAACCAGTATACGGAGTCGGAAACACATTACTTCCAGTTACTGAATGCTTTGGGAGGAGACTCCATCTTGGTTCGTAACCAGTACATCACTACTCCTACCAAGAACTACAATTACAGTGCACAGCTGACTTACAGCGAACCGATAGCCCGCGCCACTTTCTTGCAATTCAGCTATCAGTTCCAGTACAAGTATAGAGAGAGCGACAAGACGACGTATGATTTGCAGGGCTTTCCGGATTGGGGATTGTCAACCCAGCTTCCCACGGGATATGAAGAGCATGCGGTGGATAGTCTGGGTAAGTATGCGGAATACCGCTACTACAACCACGATGCATCCGTGTCTCTGCGCTTTATCCGCGAGAAGTATCAGTTGAGCGCAGGTATGTCGTTCCAGCCGCAGCATTCTGTATTGTCCTATAAGCGCGGCGACTATATGATTGATACCACCCGCAATGTGTTCAACTTCGCTCCGAACCTGGACTTGCGCATCCGTTTCTCCAAGGTGAGCCAGCTGCGTATGACATACCGCGGGCGTAGCAGCCAACCGAGTATGGAGAATCTGTTGCCGATTGTGGACAACTCCAATCCGCAGAATGTACGTATCGGTAATCCGGGCTTGAAGCCTTCCTTCACGCACAACATGCGATTCTTCTATAATACGTATAATGCCGAAAAGCAGCGCGGTATTATGTCGCACGTCAACTTCTCGGCAACGCAGAATAGCATCAGCAATAGCCGTGTGTACAATTCGGAGACTGGTGGATGGACTACAACTCCGAAGAATATCAACGGTAATTGGAATGCGTTCGGCATGTTTGGCTTCAATACGGCACTGCCCAATAAGAAGTATACCATCAACTCCTTCTCCAATGCCAATTATCAGAACAATGTGGCTTATCTGACGTCCGGTAAGGGAGCAGATGCCGTGGAACGGAAGAATACAACCACCAACCTGACGCTGGGCGAACGTCTGAATGCCGCCTATCGTAATGACTGGTTTGAATTCGGCTTGAACGGAAGCATCTCCTATTCAATAGAGAAGGATAAACTGACGCCTGACAATAATCAGGAGCCCTATACCTTCTCCTACGGTGCCAATACGCAGATTTCCATGCCGTGGAACATGACGCTCTCTACCAACATTGCTAACCAGAGCCGTCGAGGATATACGGACAGCAGTATGAACCGTAACGAGCTTATCTGGAATGCACAGTTGTCGCAGACTTTCCTGAAAGGGAATGCCACCGTCAGCTTCGAGATGTACGACATTCTGAAGAAGCAGAGTAACATCAGCCGTTCGCTGACTGCAAGCGGCCGCTCGGTGTACGAATATAACGGCGTGAACAGCTATTGCATGCTTCACTTCATCTATCGTCTGAATATTTTCGGCAGCAAGGCCGCCCGCGATAAGATGCAGGGCAGACGCGGCTTCGGCGGTCCGGGCTTCGGTCCGGGGCATGGTCCTGGCGGTTTCGGAGGACGCAGGCCGTTCTAAAGCGGAGGGGATCAGCCCCCTAATCAGCTTGTCATTCTGATACACTCTCAATTCTGTGGCAGGTTTCTTTTTGATTATTTTTCAGACGCGGATGACGCAGATAAGAATATTAAAAATCTGCGTCATCTGCGTCATCCGCGTCAAAGCGATAGCAAGTATAAGTTTTCAGACAAGTTGGGGGAAGAGGGACTTTTATGTTAATCTCTGTAATCTTCGGTGAAAGTTTCTGTGTTTTTCCTACATTTGTTTCACACTTAATTGTCTGTGAACATGCTTGATTGGAACTTCATTGCCAGCCAGATTGCTACGATAGCCTTCGACATTGTTTATTTCGGTGCCATCATCGGAACGATTGTCGTCATTATCCTCGACAACCGCAATCCGGTGAAAACCATGGCATGGATACTGATACTGATGTTCCTTCCCATCGTGGGGCTGGTGTTTTACTTCTTCTTCGGGCGTAGTCAGCGCCGTGTGCGCATGATAGGGAAGAAGAGTTACAGCCGCTTGTTGAAGAAACCTATGGCGGAATATCTGGCGCAGGACTCATGTGCGCTTCCCATCAATTACAGTCGTCTCATATCCTTGTTCCGTAATACCAACCAGGCTTTCCCCTTCGATGGAAACCGGGTGGAAGCCTATACCCTGGGGCTCTCCATGCTGCAATCCCTGCTGCGCGAACTGGGGAAAGCAACGAAGCATATCCACATGGAATTCTATATCTTTGAGGACGATGCCATTGGGCGCTTGGTGCGTGATGTCCTGATGGAAAAGGCGCGTGCCGGGGTAGAGGTACGTGTGATTTATGATGATGTGGGTTGCTGGCATGTTCCCAACCGTTTTTTTGAAGAGATGCGCGAGGCCGGTATCGAGGTACGCAGCTTTCTAAAGGTACGTTTTCCGCTTTTCACCAGTAAGGTGAACTATCGTAATCATCGGAAAATAGTTGTCATTGACGGGCGCATCGGCTTTGTGGGGGGTATGAATCTTGCCGAACGCTATATGCGCGGATTCTCATGGGGCATCTGGCGGGACACACATCTGCTGCTGGAGGGCAAGGCTGTTCACGGATTGCAGACCGCCTTCCTACTCGATTGGTACTTTGTGGACCGTACACTGATTACGTCTACCCGCTATTTCCCGAAAATAGAAAACTGCGGTACTTCCTTGGCGCAGATTGTAACGAGTGAGCCCGTAGGCCCATGGAAAGACATTATGCAGGGACTTGTCATATCCATTTCCAGCGCAAAGAAATATTTCTATATCCAGACTCCCTACTTCCTGCCCACCGAAGCCGTACTTGTTGCTATGCAGACAGCCGCCTTGTCAGGTGTCGATGTGCGTCTGATGTTGCCCATGCGTGCTGATAACCGCTTGACGCATCTGGGTTCCTGCTCTTATCTGGCAGATGTGCTCTATTCGGGAGTCAAGGTCTATTTCTATAAGAAAGGCTTCTTGCACTCCAAACTGATGGTTTCGGATGATGAGTTGTCCACGGTAGGCTCTACGAATGTGGATTTCCGCAGTTTTGAACATAACTTTGAGGTGAATGCCTTCATCTATGACACAGAAACAGCGCTTCAGATGCGCGAAATCTTCCTTCAAGACCAGCGCGACTGCGTACAAGTATTCCTGAAGAACTGGGTGAAGCGCCCCTGGTATCGTAAGGCTGCAGAGAGTGTGGTGCGGCTGATGGCGCCGCTGTTATAATGAAGAATGATGAATGAAGAATTTCTTGAAGTGTATTCATATCGTACCATTCTTCATTCATCATTTAAATATCGTGAAGTTCACGCTCCCGTATACCCTTCTCTCCACAAAGTGCGGATGTTCCTCGAAACTGTTTTTCTTCCCGTGTTCCAAGACGAAGAGTCCGTCTTCTTTCAGCAAGTTGTTCTCGAAGATGAGATCGGGCAAGGTTTCCAGCCCGGCAAGCTCGTAGGGAGGGTCAGCAAAGATAAAGTCGAACTGCTCGCGTCCGCTTTTGAGGTATTTGAATACGTCACCGCGTATGGGTAGGCACTTGTCCGTCTTTAATTCCTGCATAATTTTGCAGATGAAGGCATAGTGGTCGCGGTCTTTTTCCACGCTGATTACTTGGTCGCAGCCTCTGGACACAAGCTCGATGCTGATGCTGCCCGTACCGGCAAATAGGTCGAGGGCACGGATGCCGTCCTCAAAGTCCATGTAGTTGGAGAGCACATTGAACAGATTCTCTTTGGCAAAGTCTGTGGTGGGGCGTGCCTTGAAGGAGTGGGGCACGTCGAAACGTCTTCTTTTGTATATTCCGCTGATTACTCGCATAGGGTTATGGCTTGCAGGTCAAGATTAGTGGCGGGATTCATGATGAATACCTGCCGGATGAATTTTCGCAGTTCGGGCAGTAGCAGTTCTTTGTCGTTTAGGTCACCGGTCAGGTGCAGCTCATCGCGTTCCTGCTCGAAGCCGAGTTGTTTCCATATATATAATAGGTAGTAGACACGGTCGGGTGTGCTTCTGCATTCAAAGGAATTGGCAAGAAGGAGGCGTCCGCGCTCGTAGCCGTATACGTCTACGGCATCTTTTCGCAAGTGTGCATACATCTTCCGGTTGTTGCCCAAGCGGCTCTTTGAGGAGAAGAACTCAATGAAGGGGCTGGCTTGGGAATAGAACTTGACATCGGGATACTGTTCGCGAAGGAAGGAGCAGGCACTCTTATCCATGCCGAACAATACGACAGTGCTGTTCTTATGCAGTATGTTGTATTGTACGGTTTCGTTTTCCCGTTTAGGATGGTTGTGATAGAAAATGATTTCCGTTTGTTCGTCCTCGAAGAACTCCAGGGGAATGAACGTGAAGCGTGTGTCTGCCATGAGCACATTGACACGGCGGAAGGGGCGTTCCAGCCATGCCAGTTCGCGGAAGGTCTGTTTCAGATTGGCAGTGAGGGAGAAGGACTCGTCCACTGCACGGTCGTAATAAGAGAACTCGCCGTCGCCCAGAGGGTTGAACACAGAAAAAGAAAATCCATCCGTGCTGAGACGGATGGATAATGTATACTGTTCCGATTTATTAAAATCAGTCGTTTCTATCATACGTTTGTCGGGGTGAGATTATTCCCAGTTACCGGCGTTGTTGTTAGCTGTTTCCAAGCTACCAATCATCAGACCGCAGTACTTGCCAAGTTTGGTTTGTACGTCCTTGATGTTGGCAATTTCTTGTGCATCCAGACCGTTCAAATAAACTTCGTACGGAGTCTTCACTTCGAGCAGACAGAAAGGAGCACCGGATTTAGCTGTATCATTCTTGATAGCCATTTCGAATTGTGCACCGTTTCCGAAGGGAACATATCTCATTGAATCGGGGTTGAAGCCTTTCGGGAAGATAGTATCCAATACGGCTACCCACATAGTGTCACGCTTGAAGTTTTCCAATCCCCATTTCTTGACGTCAGCATAGTTACCTGTCTTCTTTGCCTTATTGATGATGTTGATGGCTTTCTTTTCAGTCAGACCGTCTTCCAGCTGCTTATCGTTCAGTTCTCCTTGCTTGAAGATGAACGGAAGTTTCTGGTTTTTAACAAAGTCAATCAGAGAGTCGAAGCTTGCAGTATATTGCTGGTCATGTAAAGTACGATATTCCAATTGTGCTTTACGGATGTCAATCAGACGTGCAATGACGGCTGCGTCTCTGTGCTTCTTTGCTTTTTCAAAGTTGATAGGACCCATAATGCTGGTGTAACAAATATAAATTAGCACCAAAGCACATAAGCCTAAAATGACATTAAATACTGTTTTCATGATAAATATGTTTTTTAGTTGTTATATTCGCACCGCAAAAATAAAAGAAATTAATTTAAAAACGATAGTTCCCTTTACTTTTTTCTGTTACAAAAATGATAAATAACTATTTAGAAAGGCAAATTAAGGAAAATTTTCCTTACCAACCAACTCCTGAGCAAGAAATTGCTGTAAAATCTTTATCGGAGTTCCTTCTGTCACCCCGTAGCGAGGTGGTTTTTATGCTTCGTGGTTATGCGGGGACGGGTAAAACATCGTTGGTCGGTGCCTTGGTGCGGACGTTGGATAAGTTGCAACAAAAGTCGGTATTGCTGGCACCGACCGGACGGGCGGCAAAAGTTTTCTCGGCGTATGCGGGGCATCCGGCGTTTACAATTCATAAAAAAATTTATAGACAGCAATCTTTCTCCAATGAGCTGAGCAATTTTTCTGTGAACGATAATTTGACAACTCACACTTTATATATAGTGGATGAGGCCTCAATGATTTCCAATGAGGGACTGTCCGGTTCCATGTTCGGCACGGGCAGGTTGCTGGACGACCTGGTGCAGTTTGTCTATTCCGGCCAGGGATGCCGCCTGCTGCTGATGGGCGATACGGCACAGCTGCCGCCGGTGGGGGAGGAGCAGAGCCCTGCCCTCTTTGCCGATGCCTTGAAAGGCTACGGGCTGGAAGTGGTGGAGGTGGACTTGACGCAGGTGGTGCGTCAGGAGCAACAGTCGGGCATTTTGTGGAATGCCACCCGCCTGAGGCAGTTGATAGCGGAAGACGATTGCTACAGCCTGCCGAAGATAAAGGTTTCGGGGTTTGCCGACATTAAAGTTCTGCCCGGAAATGAGCTGATAGAAACGCTGAGCTCTTGCTACGACCATGACGGGCTGGATGAAACTATCGTGGTGTGCCGCTCCAACAAGAGGGCGAACATCTACAACAAAGGCATCCGTGCGCAGATTCTCTGGCGTGAGGATGAATTAAACACCGGTGATTTGTTGATGGTGGCGAAAAATAACTACTTTTGGACGGAAAAGGAGAAGGAGATGGATTTCATTGCCAATGGTGAGATTGCCGTGGTGCGCCGCGTGCGCCGTACGCGAGAGCTGTATGGCTTCCGCTTTGCAGACGTGACGCTGGTCTTTCCCGACTATAACGACTTTGAACTGGAAGTGAACATGCTGCTTGATACGCTGCATACCGACTCGCCTGCGCTGCCCAAGGCAGAAAACGACCGGCTTTTCTACTCCGTCCTCGAAGATTATGCCGACATCACCGTGAAGCGCGAGCGGATGAAGAAGATGAAGGCAGACCCGTACTACAACGCCTTGCAAGTGAAGTATGCCTATGCCGTGACTTGCCACAAGGCGCAGGGCGGGCAATGGAAGAATGTCTTTCTGGACCAGGGGTATATGACGGATGAATACCTGACACCCGATTATTTCCGTTGGCTCTACACCGCCTTTACCCGTGCCACGGGAACGCTCTACTTGGTGAACTATCCGGAAGAACAAATAGTTTGAAAAAGAGAGGGGTACCGATGCAGTATTCCGGCATTTTTTGTATTTTTGTAGATAGAACAACTATAACTGAACAAGTATGAAGAAACTATACTCTCTCTTTGCCTTGATAGCACTGCTGTTTACCGCTTCCGGTTGCGAGGACGATTACCGAAGCATGGTACTTTTCGAAGGTGTGGAGCCTATCTACCAGATTGGGACATGTGACAATCTGGTGTCCAATCTTTCTTATTATCTTTCTGAAACAAACGAAGATACAGTGCTGGGCATTGACGGCGGCGACGGTTCCTATAATGTGATTAACGAGCACGAGTCGGTGGCTTCCGTGACTTTTACCGATGATGTCAACGGGTATCAGCGTATCAAGATTCATCCGCTGGCAGAGGGGGAGACGATTGTGAAGGTGATGGATGGTTCCGGTGAGGAAACACAACTGCGCATCACGGTGAAAGGTCGTAGGCAATATACGTTGACGAAGATGGGCTTCGAGTATGGTATCAGTAGTGGTGCACCGACGGAACTGCTGGGTGATGTTTCTAAGGCACTTGCCGAGCGTCCTTGGGTGAAGGATGGCGGGTATTATGTGCTGGTGCCCGAAGATTTCTCCAATAGTATGTGGAAAGGTGTATTGGAAATCTATCCGACGGGAAAAGAGGAGGAACCGCTAATGGGGATATACGAGACAGTTCCAGTGGAAGATGAGAACGGAGATACATATGCATTGTGGCAGTTTACTTATAATGGAGAGAAGAGGCTCTTTACGCGGATGGTCTCGGGAAATGGTAAATGTGTACTTGCGGAAAATGTAACTCCTTTCTGTCCTTCCGGTTTGTTGCCCGAAGGTGCACTGGTGGTTTATCGCGAAATGTTTATACTTCGGATGGAATAAGGTTTTAGTGGAAATCTTGTCAAGAGCAGATTTACGAAAGATTAACAGACGGGAGGCTTAGGCTTCCCGTTTTTGTTTCTGTTGCGCATCATCTGTCTGTTCTGTATGCATCATTCGTTTGCTTCGAATGCATTGTCTGTTTGTTCTGGACTAATCATCCGTTCCCTCCACTTCACTGTCCCAAACCTTAGGGTTTTTCACGGAAACCCCAGGGCTTTGGAGGGTAAATGCCAGCCATTTCACTTGCTAAGGTGTGGCATTTAGGATGGTAAGGTGTGGAGTTTGGGGAGCCGGCATGTGGCATTTCAAATGGAATACCGTGGAGGATAAAAAGAAAAGGAGAAGCAATGCTCCTCCTTTCCCGGTAGTTTAATTTTGAAATATCTAAAAAATGACATTACAAATATACAACATCACAGAGGCGATGTCAAGTGTTTCGCCAATTATTTTCAATTATAATCCTGCCAATTCCAAAACTTTGTCAATGGCAGCGTTCAGTCCGTCAGCATTCTTACCGCCGGCAGTTGCAAAGTGGGGCTGGCCACCGCCACCGCCTTGGATAAGTTTGGCAGCTTCTTTCACCAGGTTACCGGCTTTCAGTCCGCCTGCCACGAGGTTGTCGCTCAGCATGACGGTCAGCATCGGCTTGCCTTCGGCTTCTGTTCCCGCTACGAAGAACAGGTTTTCCGTAATCTGGCCACGCAACTGGAAGGCGATGTTCTTCACTGTTTCTGCCGGCAGGGGAGCACAGAACTTGATGACTTTAACGCCATTGACTTCCTGCACGTTCTTCAGCAGTCTTTCTTTCAGCTGTGCTTCTTTCTCTTTCATGAAGTCCTCTACCTGCTTCTTCAGTCCGGCGTTTTCGTCAATATACTTACGGATGGTTCCGGCAAGGTCGGGTGCGTTGTTGAAGAGCGCCTTCAAGTCGTGCAGCGTGTCCTCGATGGTGTTCATCAGTTCCTCCACGCGTGCACCCGTGTAGGCTTCGATACGGCGCACACCGGCAGCCACGGAGCTTTCGGAGATAATCTTCACCATACCGATGTTTCCGGTTGCAGCCACGTGCGTACCACCACAGAATTCTACGGAAGAACCGAACTGGATAACGCGTACATGGTCGCCGTACTTCTCGCCGAACAGAGCGATGGCGCCCAGTTCTTTGGCTTCTTCGATAGGAATGTTGCGGTATTCCTTCAAAGGTATGTTGGCGCGAATCTTTGCATTAACGATGTGTTCCACCTTGCGGATTTCCTCGTCCGTCACCTTCTGGAAGTGTGAGAAGTCGAAACGCAGGGAGTCCGGTGTAACCAAAGAGCCCTTCTGCTCTACATGCTCGCCCAATACTTCGCGCAGTGCGGCATCCAGCAAGTGGGTAGCAGAGTGGTTGGCGGCACAAGCGGCACGCTTGTCGGTATCCACGCATGCCATCATCGGAGCTTCCATGTGTTCGGGCAGCTTCTTGGTGATGTGGATAGGCAGGTTGTTCTCCTTCTTGGTGTCTACCACTTCGATGGTCTCAAACTCGTTCACCAATACACCGGTGTCACCTACCTGACCGCCGCTTTCGGCATAGAACGGAGTCTTGTCCAGTACAATCTGATACAAGGTTTGGTTCTTCTGCTTCACTTGGCGGTAGCGCAGAATGGATGTTTCGTATTCCGTATAGTCATATCCTACGAATTCGGTAGTACCCTCCTTTAGCGTAATCCAGTCACCGGTCTCTATGGCGGCGGCATTGCGGGCACGCTGTTTCTGCTGCTGCATTTCGGCGTCAAACTCCTTGATGTCGGCAGTCATGCCGTTTTCGCGGAGAATCAGTTCCGTCAAGTCGAGCGGGAAACCGAAGGTATCATATAAGGTAAAGGCATCCTTTCCGCTGATTTCGTTCTTGCCGGCGGATTTGGCGTCTGCCATGGTCTTTTCCAGCAGGCGGATACCCGTCTCCAGGGTGCGGAGGAAGGAATCTTCTTCTTCCTTGATAACTTTGGCAATCAGTTCCTTCTGTGCATCCAGTTCGGGATAAGCGGCGCCCATGTTCTCGATGAGTACGGGGAGGAGCTTGTACATGAATGCCTGCTTCTGTCCGAGGAACGTGTAACCGTAGCGTACGGCACGGCGGAGGATACGACGGATGACGTAACCAGCCTTGGCATTGCTCGGAAGCTGTCCGTCGGTGATGGAGAAGGCGATGGTGCGGATGTGGTCGGCAATTACACGCATGGCGATGTCCGACTTCTCATCTTCGCCATACTTCTTGCCTGCCATGTCTCCGATGGCTTTCAGTATCGGTTGGAATACGTCGGTGTCGTAGTTGGAGGTCTTTCCTTGCAGTGTGCGCACCAGTCGCTCGAAGCCCATGCCGGTGTCGATGACCTTGGCGGGAAGTCCTTCCAGGCTGCCGTCCGCCTTGCGGTTGAACTGCATGAACACGAGGTTCCAGATTTCAATCACCTGCGGGTGGTCTTTGTTCACCAGCTGGCTGCCGGGTACTTTGGCCTTCTCTTCTTCCGAACGGGAGTCCACATGGATTTCCGAACACGGACCGCACGGTCCCGTATCACCCATTTCCCAGAAGTTATCGTGTTTGTTGCCATTCAGAATGTGGTCTTTCGGCAAGAACTGCTCCCAGTAAGAAGCGGCTTCGTTGTCGCGTTCCAGTCCTTCTTCGGCGCTACCTTCGAATACGGTGGCGTAGAGGTCTTTGGGGTCGAGTTTCAATACATCCACCAGATACTCCCATGCCCAGGAGATGGCTTCCTTCTTGAAGTAGTCGCCAAACGACCAGTTGCCCAGCATCTCGAACATGGTGTGGTGGTAGGTATCGTGACCCACTTCCTCCAGGTCGTTGTGCTTTCCGCTTACGCGAAGGCATTTCTGCGAGTCAGCAACTCTTTTGTATTTCGCCGGGTGGTTGCCCAAAATAATATCTTTAAACTGGTTCATTCCCGCATTGGTGAACATCAACGTGGGGTCATCCTTAATCACCATCGGGGCCGAAGGCACTATCTGGTGACCTTTACTTTCGAAGAAACTCTTGAAAGAGTCTCTGATTTCGTTTGCAGTCAACATACTCTCTATTGATTTATCTGATTCTAATTTGATTTACCTTCTCTTGTCGTTTTTTGCCCGTTTCTTACTACTAACTACTTGCTACTTAGTCTTAATATTCTTGAAAAAACTGTGCAAAGATAGCTTGTTTTTATTACTTTTGTCGCATTGACAAGCGAAATATTTCCTAAGATGCGCAAAGTTTACTACATTTATAATCCCCAGACGCAGACGTACGACCGTATTTATCCTACCGTGAGGCAGCGGGCGCTGAGCATTCTCCGCCGTTTGTTCATCGGTATGGGGCTGGGTGCGGGCAGTTTCATCGTATTGCTGCTTATCTTCGGCTCTCCGTCGGAGAAGGAGTTGCGAAAGGAGAACAGCAAACTGCAGGCGCAGTACAACGTCCTCTCCCGCCGGCTGGACGAGGCTATGGGAGTGCTGCAAGACATACAGCAGCGTGATGACAATCTGTACCGGGTGATTTTCATGGCCGACCCTATTCCTTCTGCCATCCGTCAGGCTGGATACGGCGGTACCAACCGCTATGAGCATCTGATGGATATGGCTAACTCCGACTTGGTTATCAATACCACGCAGAAAATGGATATGATTAGCAAGCAACTCTATATCCAGTCCCGCTCCTTTGACGATGTGGTGGAGATGTGCAAGAATCATGATGAAATGCTGCGCTGCATTCCTGCCATACAGCCGGTTTCCAATAAAGACCTCCGTAAGACCGCTTCGGGTTACGGTACGCGTATCGACCCCATTTATGGTACCAGCAAGTTCCATGAGGGTATGGACTTTTCGGCTCCCCAGGGCACGGATGTCTATGCCACGGGAGATGGCACCGTGGTGCAGATGGGCTGGCAATCGGGCTATGGCAACAGAATTGTGATAGACCACGGCTTCGGTTATCAGACGGTGTATGCACACTTGCGCGATTTCCGGACGAAGTTGGGCAAGAAAGTGGTACGTGGTGAGGTCATTGGCGGGGTAGGCAGTACGGGCAAGAGTACTGGTCCGCACTTGCACTACGAAGTACACGTCAAGGGAAAGGTTGTGAATCCCGTCAACTACTACTTCATGGATCTCAGTGCCGAGGATTATGACCGCATGATACAGATTGCGGCGAACCATGGTAAGGTGCTTGATTGACGGATGATTTATAGAGAAAGGATTACATCATGCTGAATACAGATAAGAATTTAAAGTTATATTACTCCATCAGCGAGGTGGCTGCCATGTTCGATGTCAACGAATCACTGCTCCGTTTCTGGGAAAAGGAGTTTCCGCAACTCAATCCGAAGAAGGGGGGGCGGGGAATACGCCAGTACCGTAAGGAGGACATTGAGACAGTGAAACTTATCTATCATCTGGTGAAGGAGCGCGGAATGACCTTGCCCGGCGCCCGCCAACGGATGAAAGACAATAAAGAAGCTACGATACGCAACTTTGAAATCGTAGATCGCCTGAGAGCTATCCGCGAAGAACTGGTAGGCATGAAACTGGCATTGGATGAGTTTACTTACGAGGATGTGGAGAGCTTGAAGGAAAATATTCAAGGACTGAAGTAGAATAAATACCACTCCGTTTATTCCTCTACTCTCGTCACTTGTTTTATATTCTGTATCTGCTTCAGGTTATTGCAGATAGTGCGCACGTCGTCCACATCGTGTACATAGAGTTGTATCTTTCCTTCGAAGATACCGTCGTTGGTTTCGATGGTCAGTTTACGGATATTCACGTTGAGCTGGCGGGAGATGACTTGAGTTACTTCGTTCAGCAATCCCATGCTGTCTATACCTTTTATATATATGATGACGAGGAACGACAAATCCTTGTGAGTGTCCCACTCGGTGGCGATGATACGGTTTCCGTAGCTACTCTTAAGGCGGGTGGCAACGGGGCATTGGCGCTTGTGGATGACAACACGGTTTTGCTCGTCGATGTATCCCAGTACGTCGTCACCCGGAATGGGATGGCAACAGTCGGCCATAATATAGTTCTTTGAGATGGTCTCTTCCGTCAGCTTCAGAATCTGCTTAGTGTTGATTTTCTCTTGCGGTGTTTTCTCTTCCGGTTGTTCTTTGGCATCCTTGTTGTCCTTGTTACCGAAGGAGAAGGTCAGGAACTTCTTCCAGTTGCTGTTCTGCTTTTCCTTGAACACGTTCTTGTCGGCATCGCCCAGCACAACCCGTTTGTTGCCGATGGCAACGAGCAGCTCGTCGCGGGTGTGGAAGCCGTGCAGCCTGGTCAGCTTGTCCAGAGCAGCATCATCCATACGTATATCCTCGTTTTTGAAGAATTCGTTCAGTATGGTTTCACCTTCTTTCTGATAGGCTTTCGCCTCTTTGCGCAGGATGGCGGCAATCTTGGCGCGGGCGCGGGCGGTGGTGGCATACACTTCCCACTCCGGCTGCACGCGTTGCGATTTGGAGGTCAATATCTCTACCTGGTCACCGCTTTGCAGTTTGTGGCTTAGGGGAACCAGTTTGTGGTTTACCTTGGCGCCGATGCAGTGGCTGCCGATGTCGGTATGCAAGGAGAAGGCAAAGTCCAGTGCCGTAGAGTTCTGCGGCATGGTCTTGAGGTCGCCTTTCGGGGTGAAGACGAAAATTTCCGATGCAAACAAGTTCAGTTTGATGGTATCGAGAAAATCGATGGCGTCCGGTTGTGGGTCGTCCAGAATTTCCTTGATGGTACGCAACCATTTCTCCAGTTCGCCTTCATCTTCGCTGCCTCCGCCTTCTTTGTATTTCCAGTGGGCGGCAAAGCCTTGTTCGGCAACGTCATTCATGCGTTCACTGCGGATTTGTACTTCAATCCATTGCCCGTTGTTACCCATAAGGGTGACGTGCAGGGCTTGGTAGCCGTTGGCTTTGGGATGGCTCACCCAGTCGCGCAGGCGGTCGGGGTGGGGCTTGTATATCTTGGATATGGAGACGTAAATGTCGAAGCAGTCGTTTAGCTCTTCCTCTATATTGCGGGGCTCGAAGATGATGCGGACAGCAAGCAAATCATAGATTTCCTCGAAGGGGACATGCTTGGTCTGCATTTTGTTCCAGATGGAGTAGATGGACTTTACACGGGCAAGGATACGGTATTTCAGTCCCATTTTGTCCAGTTGCGCCCGTATCGGAGCGGTGAACTCATTGAATACCTTGTCGCGCTCCACGGCGGTGGCTTCCAGTTTCTCTTCTATCTCGTGGTACTCTTCCGGATGTTCGTACTTGAAGCTCAGGTTTTCCAGTTCTGTCTTGATTTTGTACAAGCCGAGGCGGTTGGCGAGCGGGGCATAAATATAGAGTGTTTCGCCTGCAATCTTGAACTGCTTGTTGGGCAGCATGGAGCCGAGTGTACGCATGTTATGCAGACGGTCGGCTATCTTGATGAGGATAACCCGGATATCGTCGGACATGGTGAGCAGCAGCTTCTTGAAGTTCTCTGCCTGCGCCGAGGCACGGTCGCCGAAGATACCGCCGGAAATCTTTGTCAGCCCGTCTACAATCTGGGCGATTTTGGGACCGAAGATGTTTTCAATATCCTCTACGGTGTAGTCGGTGTCCTCCACCACATCATGCAGCAATGCCGAGCATATGGAAGTAGACCCCAGTCCTATCTCATTACAGACAATCTTTGCCACAGCAATGGGGTGCATGATGTAGGGCTCGCCGGAACGACGCTTGATGCCCTTATGCGCCTGGTTGGCAAAGTTGAATGCTTTGGTTATTATTTCGACGCGCTTGCGGTGCTTGGTGGCCAAATAGTCGTTCAACAGTTCTTGGAATGCCTGTTCGATCATTTCCTCTTCGGCTTTTTCCTTTTCCTTCTGACTTATATTTTCTTCCATATACTGCTTTCTCCTTTCTTCACTTCACTTTTTGCAAAAATAAGCAATTTTCAACACCGGGCAAGCGTTTATGTCTTTATTTATAAATCTTCAAGCGCTTTCCTGCGGAGATTCTGGTACTGCGCAATCCATTCCAACTTTTTAACTGATTGACAGTGACGCCGTATTTCCGTGCAATGCTGCCGAGATTCTCGCCACTGCGTATCTTGTGGTAGGTGACATTCCCCGTAGCGGTACTGCCTTTGCTGCTACGTGCCGTCGAGCGTGTATTGGAAACGGCCACGACTCTGCGGTTCTTGAACAGCTCGTTACTGCGGTGGGCATAGATGGTGTCTTGCTTGTCAATGAAGGCACTGATGTAGTTGATGGGGAGGCGTAGCGTCTGCGGCTTGCTCTCTCCGGGGATGATGCTTTTCTTGAATTGGGGATTCAGGCTCTTTATCTGGTCCAGGCTGATGCCGCATAGGTCGGAAATCTGCTCGAAATGAAGGTTACGGCTTACTTGCACCGTATCGGTTGCTTCCGGAATGTCGGTTTCCATGGGGCAGATGTTGTGCTTGCAGTAGTAGGTCATTACGTAGTTGGCGGCAATGAAGGCGGGCACGTAGCCGCGTGTCTCTTTGGGCAGATAGTTGTAGATTTCCCAATAATCGGTTTTCCCTCCCGAGCGGCGGATGGCTTTGTTGATGGTGCCCGGACCGCAGTTGTAGGCGGCAATCACCAGGTTCCAGTCTTTGTAAATGTCATACATGTCCTTCAGGTAGCGTGCTGCCGCCCAGGTCGCCTTTATCGGGTCACGGCGTTCGTCTACGAGGCTGTTGCTTTCCAGTCCGTATATCTTTCCGGTGGCGAGCATAAACTGCCATAGTCCGCAGGCTCCCGCGCGGGATACGGCAGAAGGGTTGAGAGCAGATTCTATGATGGGCAGGTATTTCAGCTCGAGCGGCAGGCCGTAGGCATCCAGCGCTTCTTCGAAGATGGGCATATAGAAGTTGCAGGCGCTCAGCATGAAGGCAACCTGGTTGCGCAGACGTCCGGCATACATGTCGATGAACTTGCGCACAATCTCGTTGTATGGCATTTCCATGACGGTCGGCATGCGCGACAACCGGTCTATGTATACAGAGTCACTGAACATCGGGTTTACGGTAGAGGTGCTGCAGTCTTTTCCCAAGTCTATGTAATTCTTGGCTTTCCAGTCATTGAGCAGGCTGTCCAGCGGATAGGTCATGCTTTTGGGCAGCTCGATGGATTCCTGGCGTTCCGTGCCGTTTTCGCGGATAAGCACTTCCACGCTTTCTTGCGCATGCATGGCCGGAGCGGTGAAGAGGGCGCAAAACAGAAGCGAGGAACCGAGAATAATTCTTTTCATATATATGGCCTTGTGTGTCATTAGGTAATAATTTATGCTTTAATTTTCGTTTTTAGAATCGGAAACTGCATTGCACTCCGACGTTCTTATTAGAGGAACCAGTCATCTGGCTGTTGATTATGGCAGGTTCCACTTTCATGCTGAGGTCGGGGGTGATGTCAAAGTTGGACAGCTCTGCGTCTACGTATGCGTCGACAACGGACAGCAGGTATACACCGATAAAGGCGAAGATGCTCAAGTCGCGGTATCGTCGGAAGGTATCCTTACGCTTCCGTAGTGTCTCCGTCAGCTGGCTTTCGGTATAGTTATAGTTGGGAGGCAGCAGGTCGGTAATGGTACTGGAGTTGAAATTACCATTTACGGCATCCTTGTAGGCGGCCGAATAGTCCTTATACATCTTGCTGTTCCACGTAAGGGCATAGGCACAACCGGCAAATCCTCCATAGAAGATGGGCAGTTTCCAATACTTGCGGTTGTAAATTTGTCCACCGCCGGGAATGACGAGGGCAAGCCAGGTGGCTTTTGTGGGATTAGGTACCCACCTTTTGGGGTCGATGGCCTTTTGCAGACTGTCTGTAGGCACGGGCTGTTCCTTCAGGTCGGGGCTGGCAGTCATTTCCAGCATCTTCCGCTTGTTTTCGGCTGCAAGACTGTCGGCAACAGTGAGGCTGTCCCGGTTCACCACGGTGTTGAGTGTATCGGTCTGATGCCGCTGCGCACGCTTGGAAGCGGCACGTGGACGGTCCTGACCATACATAGCAATCCCTGCCATCTGTAAAAAACAGAGCAGCAGGGCAATGGCTAACTGATATATTCTTCCTTTTTTCCTCATTTATTTCTTCAGCGTATCAAGAATGCCGATGATACGTTCCAATTCTTCTTCGTTATTGAACGGGATACTGATTTTACCTTTTCCTTTCTCCGAGCAGGTTAGCTGCACCTTGGTACTGAAAAAGCCCGAGAGCTGTTGTTTCAGCATATTGAATTCTTCGGGCAGTTTGGCGCGCTTGGGGGCAATCTTACGACCACCGCTCTTCACGCTTTCGCCTTCACTCAGTGACTTTACGATTTCTTCCACTTTGCGTACGGAATACCCGTGCTCCAGGATTTCTTCGAAAATCTTCACTTGCAGTTTGGGATCGCCAAGCGTTACCAAAGCGCGGGCATGTCCCATGTCTATCTGCTTGTTCTGCAGTCCCATCTGGACGGGGGCGGGCAGTTTGAGCAGGCGCAGGTAGTTGGCAATGGTGGTACGCTTCTTACCAACGCGTTCGCTGAGGCGTTCCTGCGTCAGTCCGTATTGTTCCAACAGATGCTGGTAAGCGAGGGCTATTTCTACGGAGTTCAAGTCTTCGCGCTGTATGTTTTCGATGAGCGCCATTTCCATGACGTTCTCGTCATCTGCAGTGCGGATATAGGCAGGGATGCTTGTCAGTCCGGCAAGCTGCGAAGCACGGAAACGACGCTCGCCGGCGATAATCTGGTATTCGTCGTCGCTAAGCTTGCGCAGGGTGATGGGCTGTATGATGCCGATTTCGGAGATGGAATCGGCTAACTCCTGCAACGCAACCGGGTCGAATTCATGACGGGGCTGGTTGGGATTGACCGTAATCTTCGACAGCTCTATCTCATTGATAGAGGAGGAGCCTTCGGTCTTTACTTCATCCATGGAGAAGAGGGCGTCTAGCCCGCGTCCTAATGCATTTCTTTGTGCCATCTGTTTATTTACTATTTGACGATTTACAATTTAACCATACGGGATGATTTGTTTGTGCATTGTAAATATGGTATTTATCACTAATCATTAATCACTAACCACTATAATCACTTCTTTTCGTTTCTGCTTATCAATTCCTTGGCAAGTGCCATGTGGTTTTTGGCTCCGGTTGAGTCTGCGTCATAGAGAATGGTGGGCAGGCCGTAGCTGGGAGCTTCGCTCAGTTTCACATTGCGCTGGATGACGGTGTTGAATACCAATTCCTGGAAGTGGCGTTTCACTTCATCGTAAATCTGGTTGGCCTGGCGCAGACGCGAGTCGTACATCGTCAGCAGGAAGCCTTCGATTTCGAGGGCAGGGTTCAGCTTGGACTTGATGATTTTAATGGTATTCAGCAATTTGCTGATGCCTTCCAGTGCAAAATATTCCGCTTGTACGGGGATGATTACCGAATCGGCGGCAGTCAGTGCGTTGACCGTAATCAGACCCAAAGACGGGGAACAGTCTATCAAGATATAATCAAACTCATTCTTCAGCGGAGCGAGTACTTCTTTCAGTATCTTTTCGCGGTTTTTCAGATTGAGCATCTCTATTTCGGCACCTACCAGATTGATGTGGGAGGAGATTACCTTCAGTGTGTCTATCTCCGTGTCATGAAGGGCCTCGCGTACGTCTGCACGGTCAATAATGCACTCGTAGATAGTACATTCCGACTGCTTGATGTCCACACCCAATCCTGAGGAGGCATTGGCCTGCGGGTCGGCATCTACAACGAGCACTTTCTTTTCAAGCGTGGCGAGTGAGGCTGCGAGGTTGATTGTCGTCGTAGTCTTGCCTACACCACCCTTTTGGTTAGCCATAGCAATTATTTTTCCCATAATCTCAATATTTATTGGCAGCGAAATAAGTGATAATTCCGGATAGCGCCTACAAATTTGGAGAAAGATTGCAAAAACGGTTGATAAGTCGGCTGTTTTGTTAATAACTCACAGACGTTTACCGCTGTTTTTCTTCTTGTAAATTGCGCGTAAAGCGTTCTTTCTCTGTTTAGTGGGCAAATATACGTATTTATCTTGAAATGAAGCTGATTTTTTGTCTCGCTTGCAGAAGATTAAGATTTGTAAACCAATGGAAGACATTGGCTTGGACTATTCTCTCTACTTGCATGAGATGTACATCTCGTGTTGTTTGAAACGTGCATCTCATGTTGCTCGAGATGTACATCTCATGCAGATGGACTACCGTGTGGAAGATGGTCGGGGGATAAGTTGTTCCCGGGCAGAAGGAGAGGAGCTGGTGTCAGACCAAGGCTTTGACGAACTCCCAGCAGAAGTACGCACACATCACACATTTCACTACTGTGCCCAGCAAGAATCCAAGCAGCGAGCCCAGCCCCGATTTCAAGGCCTGGTCTGTCTTGCTGCCTCCCATCAGTTCGCCGGCAAAGGCTCCGAGAAAGGGGCCGAGGATGATGCCCCAAGGCATGAAGAACAACCCTACGATGGTGCCTATGAGGCAGCCGCGCGTTCCCCACCGACTGCCTCCGCTGTATTTGCTGCCCAGCATCGGGACGAAATAATCCAGTATCTGTACAAGGACGACTGCTGCCAGCCATAAAAGTAACTGCGTGGTGGAAAACTGCGCCTTGTCCGTGAAATGTAGAAGCAACAAGCCTGCATAGGCTACGGGCGGTCCCGGAATCATAGGCAGGATGCAGCCTGCCAATCCGACAATCAGGCAGAGGATGCCCAAGATGATGAGAAGAATGTCCATAGGTGTATCGTTTCTGTTGGTGAAGATGACAGCGGTTGTTCCCTGCTACTCGAATCGGTTGTATATGACAATGGGGCGGGAGCGGCGTGTGCTCATCGACGGGAACCATATATCGTCGGCTGTGAGGCCACATTGCTTGATGGCTTCGGCGCAGTATTCCAGTCGTCCGAAGTCGGCATCGACATTGTTTGTACCGAATGTGAATTTGATTCCACGTGCTTTGGCGCGACGGATAATCTCGAAACTGGGAATCCGGTAGCGTGCATTGATTTCCAGAGCGATTCCATGTTGTTGCAATACATCCAATACGCGTTCAATGCGTCCGTCCGTCCAGTACTTGTCGTAATCATGCGCCATAGTATCGGGCAAGAAGGTAGGGTTGGCATAAATGTCGGCAGGCTCGTTGGTCAGAATCAGGACTGTTTGGTCGACAAGGTGGTCCATATACTGTTCAAGCGTAATGTCATCAAAGAGTGCTTCTTCGGCCCGGTAGATGCGCGAGTTACGTCCCTTGTGGTCTATGATGGTCATGGCGTCGGTAAACAGGTAATCGAAAATCCCCAAGGCTTCCTGCGAGAAAGTTGCCGTCCATTTGCGTCCCTCACCTTGTACACCGCACAGGAATGGGATCCCTTTTACTTCATTAAAATAGTCGTACACTTCTTTGTCATCGGCCAGCATACGTCCTACGCCTCCTTCTCCAGCATTGGGGGCGACACCATAGTTGATACCGTAATTCATGGACATGGCGTGTGCCATTTCCTTCGTCAGCCCTCCTTTCAAGTGAACGTGATAGTCTATAACTGGGAAATCGTGCTGCTGTAGCCTGATTATCTCATCCGTGCGCTCGTCTACCGGAGCAAGCGTGTCGGCTTCGTTGCGTGCTTCCTTGGCAAGCCGTTCGATGGCGAGATTCCGGAATGACACTTCGCCGTGTATGCCTTGCAGGGCAATGGAACCTTGACTCAGCAGTTGCCGGGCGTGCTCCTCTGTGCGATATGGGTATCCGGGTTCGGTATAGCAAACAACTTCGGTTCCGTTAATGCAGACAATGATGTTTTGTCCGCGTACGGTTATCTCGAAGTCAAACCATTCTCCATCTTTTGCGAGTGAGCGATAGAGGTTGCGCACCGAGGCGAGTGAGCCGCTCTTGCGTGTGCCGTCGATGTCTCCGTTACGGAATATCACTTCATAACCGGACTCGCCGTCCGTATGAAAGAGGAGGCCTGCTTCGGAGCCGGGTTGTGTGAGGGCTTCTCCGGTGAGTCGGAAATTTTGGTATTCTTTGTCGTTGAAGAGCTTCCGGCCTTCTGCAATGACCGGGTCTGTCGTGTGAAGCGTAGATGTCCCGTCATTCCATTGGTCAAGTGGCTCGGGAGAACTGCTCCTGCCACAGCTTGTCAGGGTTGTTAGAAACAGAATAATTGCGGCAGCTGCCGTCTCGATGCGTGCAGCAATGGTAGAATGGCAAAAAGTGTTCATTATAGCATGGATTTTATGAATGATTATATTCCAATTATTGTCGGTACAAAGTTAGCCTTTTCTGAAAATATCTTTGAATACAAAAGAATTATTATCTTTGTAGTATTCTGTTTAAAGCCTTTTTAGCTACTTTTGCACGATAATAAAAAAGAAAGTTATGGAAAATCAGAGACCTTTGATATTGATTTCCAATGATGACGGCATCATTGCGAAAGGTATTAGCGAGTTAATCAAATTCCTCCGTCCGCTGGGCGAGATTGTGGTAATGGCGCCGGATGCACCCCGCTCTGGAAGTGCGTGTGCGCTGACTGTAACGGAACCTATCCACTACCAGTTGGTTCGTAAGGATGTTGGGCTGACGGTATACAAGTGTTCCGGTACGCCGACCGATTGTGTGAAGCTGGCTTTTCATACGGTGCTCGACCGCAAGCCCGACTTGGTGGTAGGCGGCATCAACCACGGCGACAATTCTTCTGTAAACCTGCATTATTCCGGTACGATGGGCGTTGTGATAGAGGGATGCCTGAAAGGAGTGCCTTCCATCGGATTCTCCCTTTGCAACCATGAGCCGAACGCTGATTTTGAGCCTGCAGGTCCTTACATCCGCGAGATAGCCCGGCTGGTATTGGAGAAAGGACTCCCTCCGTTGACATGCCTCAATGTCAACTTCCCCGATACCAAAGAATTGAAGGGTGTGAAGATTTGCGAACAAACCAAGGGGCAATGGACCAATGAATGGGAAAACTTTGCCCATAGAGGAGATGCCCATTACTACTGGCTGACCGGCGAGTTTGAGAACAACGATGCCGAAAATGAGAAGAATGACCATTGGGCGCTTGATAACGGTTATGTGGCAATCACCCCGACCACGGTGGATGCAACGGCATACGGCTTGATTGATGAACTGAAAGCATGGTTCTGAATTAATTGACAATTATCAATTGATATGAAGTATTACTTGATTGTCGGTGAAGCTTCCGGCGACCTGCATGCCTCCCATCTGATGGCTGCATTGAAGGAGGAGGACTCGCAAGCGGAGTTCCGTTTCTTCGGAGGCGACCTCATGGCTGCAGTGGGCGGTGTGATGGTGAAGCATTACAAAGAGTTGGCGTATATGGGGTTCATTCCCGTATTGCTGCATCTGCGCACCATCTTTGCCAATATGAAGCGCTGCAAGGAGGATATTGTTGCGTGGCAGCCGGATGTGCTGATTTTGGTGGACTATCCGGGCTTTAATCTGGATATAGCCAAGTTTGTCCATGCCAACACAAGGATTCCTGTCTTTTATTATATTTCTCCCAAGATTTGGGCATGGAAGGAATACCGCATCAAGAATATTAAACGGGATGTGGATGAGCTGTTCTCCATCCTACCGTTCGAGGTGGAGTTTTTTGAAGGGAAGCACCGGTATCCGATACATTATGTCGGCAATCCGACAGTGGATGAAGTGACGGCTTTTCTTGCTTCCAGCTCAGAGACATTCGACGACTTTGTCCGGGCAAACGGACTTTCGGCCAAACCCGTTATTGCTCTGCTGGCTGGTAGCCGCAAGCAGGAAATCAAGGACAATCTGCCCGACATGCTTCGTGCGGCAGCTTCTTTTCCCGATTATCAACTGGTGCTGGCTGGTGCTCCGGGCATTTCTCCCGAGTATTACAAACGTTATGTGGGTGGGGCGGACGTGAAGATTATCTTCAACAAGACATTTCCTTTGTTGAGGCAGGCAGAGGCTGCACTGGTCACTTCGGGGACAGCAACGCTGGAAACTGCTCTGTTCCGTGTGCCGCAAGCGGTGTGCTACCATACTCCGATAGGGAAGGTTATCGCTTTCCTGAAACGGCATGTACTGAAAGTGAAGTACATTTCCCTGGTCAATCTCATAGCCAACCGGGAGGTGGTGAAAGAGCTGGTTGCAGATACCATGACGGTAGAGCAGGTACGCTCGGAGCTGAACCGCATTTTGTACGATAAGGAATACCGCCGTCAGATGCTCGAGGGATATGAGTATATGGCATCCCGTCTGGGAGAGGCAGGGGCACCCAAACATGCTGCCCGCAAGATGGTGGCATTGTTGAGGAGGAGCAGGGAGGAATAGTCGAAAAATTAAGAATTTGTTAAAATGGGGAAAGCCGGTGCAGTAAATGCCCGGCTTTTGTATTTTCTATACAGAAACAAATGAAAAGAACTTTGATTATGAAAAAGCTACATTGGTTATTTATGGCAATATGTTTGGCAGTGATGCCCGCTTTGCAATCATGTGATGATAACGACGGATATTCTTTGGGTAATTTTACCCCGCCTTTGTGGGCTACTGTGCGTGTTACGGGAAATGCCTTTTATTTAAACTGCGATGTCTGGGGGACACTCTGGCCGGTAAATACGGACATTGGGTGGTATGATGCTGTGGATGGGCAGCGTGTGATTACCGTGTTCAATCCTTTGTGGGACAACTATGCAGGATATGATCATGCTGTGAAGCTGCTGCGTCTGCAGAACGTTTTGACGAAAGAGGTGGAGACGCTGACTCCCGAAACCGAAGAGGAATTCGGTAATGACCCCGTGCGTATATATAAAGGTGATATTACCATCAGTGGTGGCTATATGAACATTTTTTTCATGCAGAACCTGCCATCTTCGACTGATAATAAACACCGTATCAGCCTGGTGCGTCCGCAAGAAGATGATACTTTGTATGGCGAAGATGGATACGTCCATTTGGAACTCCGCTATAACGACTATGATGACCTGACGGGACGTCGTAGTCCTGGTGCTGTCTCCTATAACTTGAACAGTCTGGACATCCCCTCTGAAACCAAAGGCATCAAGTTGAAACTCAATTCAGAAGAGAATGGAGAGGTGGAAGTAACCTTTGATTTGAAAACTGTGGGGAGTAATGAAAAGCTGACTACTAATGTGGATTTGTCCAATATGCAGTTGAAGTAAGAAAGAGTTTGCGAGAGTATATAGTTAGAAAGAGCACCCGGGATTTTGATGTCATTCATCTTGCCCGGGTGCTCTTTTTATATCTGTTTTATGTAAGTTTGGTCATGTGAACTGTCGTTAGAACATCGTCAAGGCATATAGATAAACGACTGCTGCGGGAATTGCCATCAGGGCACTGTCGAAACGGTCGAGCATTCCTCCATGCCCCGGCAGAATGTTACCGGAATCCTTGATGCCCAATTGGCGTTTCATGAGTGATTCGGTCAGATCGCCCCAAGTGCCGAAAATGACGACAACGATTGCCAAACCTACCCATTGCCATCCTGGCATAAAAGGAAAGAAATGTGCAAAGCCAAGAGAGGAAGCGATGGAGAATATTCCGCCGCCGATGCTGCCCTCCCAGGATTTTTTAGGTGAGATACGTTCGAACAGACGGTGTTTGCCTATCAGCGAACCTACGCAATAGGCACCTGTATCGCTCAACCAGATAAATACGAAAATGGAAAGCGGTAGAATAGGGTTGTAGGTCACACTGCTCGTTTCCGGGGAATTCTGAAAAGCAAGTACGTTCAGCAGGGCAAAGGGGAGTGCCACGTACAATTGGCTTAGCATGGAGTAGGCCCAGTTACCCGTCGGATTCTTTTTCTTGAGGTAAAGTTCCGTAATCATCATGTAGAGCAATAGTCCCAAATAAGGAAGGAATACTCGTGCTCCTACAGACTGCTGGGTACAGAAACTCATCAATGCAAGGAAAAGGTAGGCTCCCCCCAATGCAGTGATGGTCTTGTTTATGCTTACTTCGCCGCTCTTGCTGACTAATTGGGCAAACTCATGTACGCTCAGTGCGCTGATAATGGTGAACAGTATACCGAACGAAAGGGGGCTGTAAAGAATACAGCCCACCAATACTATGACGAATAACACGCCGGTAACGGCACGTTGGATAAAGTTATTTTTCATGCTTTTCTTCTTCCTTAACTTCCTTTTCTGCTTCTATGGCTTTTTGCTCTTCTTCTTGCTCCGCTTTTTTCAGCTCGGCAGCAGTCTTGTTTGCACTGATTTCTTCCGAACGGGAAGCCCATGGACGTTTCCCAAAGATGTGTTCAACGTCTTCGGCAAAGATTACTTCTTTGTCAATCAGCAGTTGTGCCAGCCGGTTGTGCCCTTCTTGGTTTTCGGACAATATTTTCTTGGCACGTTCGTACTGTTCATTAACCATCTGCTTCACTTCTTCGTCAATCAATTCCGCAGTCTTTTCGCTATACGGGCGGTTGAAGGAATATTCCTCATTATTATAATAGCAGAGGTTGGGTAGTTTTTCGCTCATACCCAGATAGGCAATCATACCGTACGCCTGCTTTGTCACGCGTTCCAAGTCATTCATGGCTCCGGTGGATATTCTACCTAAGAATAGGTCTTCGGCGGCACGTCCTCCCAAGGTGGCACACATCTCATCGAGCATCTGTTCCTTAGTGGTGATTTGCCGTTCTTCCGGCAGATACCAAGCCGCGCCCAAAGCGCGTCCACGGGGTACAATGGTTACTTTAATCAGCGGATTGGCGTATTCCAGTAACCAGGAGATGCTGGCATGGCCGGCTTCGTGTATAGCAATGGAACGGCGTTCGGCTTCGGTAGTGATTTTGGTTTTCTTTTCTAATCCCCCCACAATACGGTCTACGGCATCCAGGAAGTCTTGCTTTCCGACGAACTTCTTGCCGTGGCGGGCGGCTATCAAAGCTGCTTCGTTACATACATTGGCAATGTCTGCCCCCGAGAATCCGGGAGTCTGGCGTGCCAGAAGGTCTACATCCACACTATTGTCTATCTTGATGGGGCGCAGGTGTACACCGAATACTTCCTTACGCTCATTAAGGTCGGGTAGGTCTACATGTATCTGGCGGTCAAAACGTCCGGCGCGCAGCAATGCCTTATCCAAAACGTCCACACGGTTGGTGGCGGCTAAGATGATAACACCACTATTGGAGCCGAAACCGTCCATCTCGGTCAGTAACTGGTTCAATGTGTTCTCGCGCTCGTCGTTGCCACCCATAGCGGCTGCTTTGGCACGGGCACGCCCTACAGCGTCAATCTCGTCGATGAACACGATACAAGGCGCTTTTTCCTTTGCTTGGCGGAACAAATCGCGGACACGGGAAGCTCCCACGCCGACAAACATTTCCACAAAGTCGGAACCTGCCAAAGAGAAGAAAGGTACGTTGGCTTCTCCGGCCACGGCCTTTGCAAGCAGGGTCTTTCCGGTTCCCGGAGGGCCTACCAGCAAGGCGCCCTTGGGTATCTTACCTCCCAAATCGGTATATTTCTGGGGCTCTTTCAAGAACTCGACAATTTCTTCTACCTCTTGCTTGGCTTCAGCAAGTCCTGCCACATCCTTGAATGTAATCTTGATGGGGGAACCTTTTTCAAACAATTGGGCCTTGGACTTTCCTACGCTGAAGATGCCTCCACCTCCGCCCATGCCTCCACCACCGCTCATGCGGCGGGACATGAAAATCCAGAAACCGATAAGGAATGCAAAGGGGAGAATCTGCCACAAAATGGCACCGAAGTAGTTCCGCTTTTTTTCGTAGTTAATGGAGCCGTCAAAGTGGGCGTCGTCTCTTTCCTTTTGCAGGAAATTACCTAGGCTCTCGCGTGAGGGGGCCTCGGTCGTAATAAGCGGATTCTTGCCTACGCGGCTGGAGTCCTGACGAAATACGTTTCCTACGTGCTGGGGTTTGACGTATGCTTCGACGGAATTGTCGTCGTAGCCGATGACTTTGCTTATATAACCGTCTCGTACATATTGCTGGAATTCATCATAAGAGATGTTTTTAGTTGCCGTACCATTTTCATTGGTCAGGTACAACCCCAGCAACATCATCGCTATAATCATATACAGCCAGTTCAGGTTGAACTTGGGCATATTCACTTTATTGGGTTTCTTGTTGGTATTATTGTCCATACGTTTTGATTAATCGAGGTCAGGAATTTGAGTTAATTTGGCGTCTGCCCATAGGTGCTCCAGATTGTAGAATTCCCTTGTTTCAGGCAGGAAGACATGCACCAATATGTCCGAGTAGTCCATAGCTACCCATTCGGCATTGCGCAGCCCGTCTACGGCAAAGGGCTTGGTATCGGCACCCTTGCGTGTGAAGTCCCTGATGGATTCTACAATGGCTGTCACTTGGCTGGGAGAGTTTCCTTGGCAGATGACGAAATAATTGCATATTGTATCGTCGATTTTTGTCAGATCTGCGATGACGATTTTTTTTCCTTTTTTATCTTGAATACCTTCTGTTATCTGTTGAATCAGTTTCTTCGTTTCGTTCATTATACATTATTATATTAAAACAGTTGACAAATATACGTTGATTTCTCATATCAAACACGCAAAAGAGGAAAACTCTTTCAATTTTTGATTTTTTTTAGTTATATAATCCTTTGGATTACGGTATCTTATCAGTTTTTTGCGAAAAAAATACTCGTTTTTGTTTTGATTTATAGAAATCTTTGTATCTTTGCAACCGCAAAACGGAAATAATAACAATTGGGCTATGGTGTAATGGTAACACTACAGATTCTGGTCCTGTCATTCCTGGTTCGAATCCAGGTAGCCCAACGAACTTACCTTATTTAAGTCAAAAAACCACTAAAATCGCAAGTTTTAGTGGTTTTTTTGTTGCTTTTCGACCATGTACGAAAATTTCAGTGTAGGTATTCGGTGGCAAATTCAGTGACAAGGCTTCTGTAAGCCGGAAATATTCTGTAAATTTGTAGCATTTCAACATTAAAGCAGAATTTTATGGCAAAAGAATTAGCACTGAAGTACGGCTGTAACCCTAACCAGAAGCCGGCTCGCATTTTCATGCAGGAGGGGGAGTTACCTATTGAGGTTTTGAATGGACGTCCGGGGTATATTAATTTTATGGATGCCTTGAATGGATGGCAGTTGGTAAAGGAACTGAAAGAGGCGACCGGTATGTCTGCTGCAACTTCATTCAAACACGTCAGTCCGGCGGGTGCCGCCATCGGCTTGGAACTCAACGAGACAATGAAGAAGATTTATTTTGTGGATAATCTTCCGCTCTCTCCGCTTGCTTGCGCATATGTGCGTGCCCGCGGTGCCGACCGTATGTCTTCCTATGGTGACTTTATCGCTTTGAGTGATGTGTGCGACGAGGCTACTGCACGTTTTATTAACCGCGAGGTCTCGGATGGCGTTATTGCTCCGGGGTATACGGACGAAGCACTGGCTATCTTGAGGGAAAAGCGTAAAGGAACTTACAATGTGATTCAGATAAGTCCCGGCTATAAGCCTGCCCCGATTGAACATAAGGATGTCTTTGGTATCACGTTTGAGCAGGGACGTAATGAGATAAAGCTGAATGGAGATGAACTCTTTGCGAATATTCCTACTCGGAATAAGAATTTCCCGGAAGCAGCGAAACGTGATTTGATGATAGCCCTTATCACTTTGAAATATACGCAGTCGAATTCTGTATGCTATGTGAAGGACGGTCAGGCTATCGGTATTGGTGCCGGCCAGCAGAGCCGTATCCACTGTACTCGCTTGGCGGGCAACAAGGCCGACATTTGGTATTTACGCCAGCATCCGAAGGTGTTGAATTTGCCATGGGTAGAGAAAATCCGCCGTGCCGACCGTGATAATACGATTGATGTCTATATCAGTGAAGACCATGACGATGTGCTGGCTAACGGTGTTTGGCAGCAGTTCTTTACGGAGAAACCTGAAGTGCTGACCCGTGAAGAAGAACGGGCTTGGTTGGATACATTGAAAGGTGTTTCTTTGGGTTCGGATGCATTCTTCCCTTTTGGAGACAATATTGAGCGTGCCCATAAGAGTGGAGTAGATTACATTGCCCAAGCGGGTGGTTCTGTACGCGATGACCATGTGATTGAAACTTGCGATAAATATGGCATTGCCATGTCGTTCACGGGTATCCGTCTGTTCCATCATTGATAAGGGGTATAAAAGTAGGCCCGCCCCCACGGCTGCATAGCTGTAGGGGCGGGTTCCTTTTTTATTAAGTCTTATCTTGTTACGTTATCCTTGGTTTTTGATGTTCTCGTCCACCACTTTTATCTTTTCTTTCACAAGCTCGATGTCTGCTTTCAGCTTTTCCACCTTGCGGTTGATTTCTGTCAGCAGACTATTTCCCTTCTTGGAAGAAGTGGTCAGGAAGCCGAGATTGTTTTCATATGTCTGGAGCTCGTTCTTCATATTGTCGAAGGCACGTACCAGCTTCTCACGTTCCCGGTAAAGGGCTTGTGGACTACCTTCCTGAATGGAGCTGATAGTCGACTTGAAGTTGCTTAGCTTCTTGTTGGAGACGCTGATGTTGAAGTGTTCAAACAATTTGTCTACCTGGCTGTGGTATTGCTTATAGATTCGGTCTTTCTCTTTGAAAGGTACATGTCCTATGCCGTTCCATTCTTTCATGAGGTCGCGTACCAGTTGGGTAGCTTCCTCCGTATCCATTTGGTCATCGATAGCATTCAGTTTCTCGATGATGGCTTTTTTCTTTTCCAGATTTTCCTGCTCTACGCTGCGCTGTGAAGAAGTGGCTTTGTTCTTTTGTTCGAAGAAGTAGTCACAAGCGGAGATGAAACGTTTCCATACGGCATCCGAATATTTCTTTGCTACCGGACCAATGGTTTTCCATTCTTTCTGAAGTTTGGTCAGTTCATCGGCGGTTGCTTTCCAGTCGGTACTGTCCTTAAGAGATTCTGCTTTTTCGCACAAGGCACGCTTCTTTTCCAGGTTTTCGTTCATACCTTCCTTCAGGCTCTTGAAGAACTCTCCCTTTTTACGGAAGAACTCGTCGCACGCTTTGCGGAAACGTTCGAAAATCTTCACGTTCATTTTTTGCGGAGCGAAACCGATGGTTTTCCATTTGTTTTGAAGTGCGATGACTTCTTGCGTCTTGCTCTCCCAAGAAGCAAAGTTTGTCAGTTCTTTGTAGTCAATGGCTTCTATGATTTCGCAAATTACAGTCTTTTGGTCAAGATTGTGTTGTTCCACTTCCTTCAATGCTTCGAAATGTTGCTGGTGACGTCGGTTTACGGTTGTAGAGGCTGCTTTGAAACGTGCCCAGATTTCGTCGCGTAGTTCCTTGGCTACCGGCCCTGTATCACGAAATTCTTGATGTAGCTTCTGTAACTGATGGAAAGCTGAAACTACATCCGCTTCATCCGCCAGCTTTTCGGCAGCTTCACAGAGATGTGTCTTGATTTCCAAATTCTTCTTGAAATCGTATTCGCGGAATTCATTGTTCAGTTTCAGAAGGTCATAGAATTTCTCAACATACAATTGGTAGTTTTTCCAAAGCTCGTTGACCTTAGCTTGCGGAACGAGTTTAACTTCGTTCCATTGCTGCTGTAGTTTCTTGAACTCCGTATAGCTCTTGTTGGCGTCATCTGGAGATTCAACCAGCTCCTTCAGCTCTTCGATGATGGAAAGCTTTACCTGCAGGTTCATTTCCTTTTGCTTCTCCAGTTCGGCTGTGAGTGCACTTCTTTTTTCTTTGATGACGGACATGATATTCTTGAACTCTTCCTCCACACAGTCTGTTTGTGGAACAAAGTTCTCCGCGGCGCCTCCGTTTTCAATGAACAGTTTTCTGGCCGCATCCTGCTCAGCATTGTGCAGCTTGTAGAAAGATTGCTTCAAACCGTCTATTTCAGGTTTTGCCACGTTCTCCACGTCTGCAACCACCTCTTTGAGTTTGGCAAGTATTTCCTCTTTCGTGAGCTTCTGAACTGGCTCTACCGGCTTTTCCGAAACGATTTCTTCAGCGGGAGTTTCTGTTGTTGCCGGTTCAGAAACCTCTGCTGCCTTCTTTTCTTCTTCTAATTCCACCGGCTTTTCGGGGAGATTAGTGTCATGAGTGTCCGTCATTGTATTTACTTTTTTAGAAACGGGTTCCTCCCGTTCGGGTTACATTAGGCTACAAATTAATGAAATAAAATGATTACTTCATACAATTTGCCTTGATTTTTTTCTATTTTCTTGTTTTTATGACAGTAAGACAGTGATACCCATGTACAGCATCATGCCTATAATGTCATTGGTGATGGAGATAAACGGGCCGGTGGCAATGGCCGGGTCAACCTTCAGCTTCTCTAAAGTCATGGGGACCAGCGTTCCGAAAATGGAGGCGAACATGACGACTGCAAAGAGGCTGATGGAGACGGAATAAGTGACCGTAGCCGTAGCTCCGAACCGGATAAAATTATAGATGTATACCAGCAGGGAAATGATGGTTGCATTGATGACCGCCACTACTGCTTCCTTGGCTACCTGCTTGAAGGTGTCTTTGGCATCCAGTGAGCTGTTGGCAAGGCCTTGTACGATGATGGCAGACGACTGGGTTCCCACGTTTCCCCCCGTACCACCAATCAACGGAATATAAAGGGCCATTTCCGGATGGGCGGCGAAAGTCGTGTCGAAGTTACCCAATATCATGGAGTTGCCTATACCGCCTAACATACCGATAAGTAACCATGGAAGGCGAGCAGAAGTTTGGCGCATGACATTATCGTCCGTTTCTACATCTTGGGACAAACCGGATGCCAGCTGGTAATCACGTTCCGACTGTTCGCGGACTTCGTCCATAACGTCGTCTACGGTAATCTGGCCTACCAGACGCCCGATACTGTCTACAACAGGAACTGCCACCAAGTCATACTTTTCGATGATTTGTACCACTTCGTCAATGGGGGTATCTACATGGACGGAGATAGGATCTTTCCGCATCACATGCTTTACCTTGGAGACAGAAGGGGAAGTTATCATTTTCTTCAATGGGAATACCCCTTGCAGACGGTCTTCGTCGTCGATGACGTATACGTAGTAAATTTCATCCAGCTTTTCAGCTTGCAGGCGCATTTCCTTCAGGCACTCCGGCATACTCCAGTTTTCATTGACAGTCACCATTTCCGTACCCATCAAACCACCGGCAGTGTCTTCATCATATTTCAGCAGGTCAACGATGTCACCGGCTTGTTCTATATCTTCGATGTGCGAAAGTACTTCCTCCTGCTTGTCTTCATCAAGTTCGCGCATCAGGTCTACGGCATCGTCCGTGTCCATATAATCCACGAAACGCTTGGCAATGGTCTCCGAAGGAAGAAGTTCCAGGAATTCTTTCCGGATGTCTTCGTCCATTTCAACCAGTACGTCCGCTGCCGTTTCGTTGTCAAGGAGGCGGTAAACGAAGCGGGCTTCCTCCAAGCCGAGGTCATTACACAGTTCTGCAATATCCGCCGGGTGAAGGTCTGTCAAAAGTGTTTTGACGTTTTCCGCGTCTTTCTGTTCTATCAGGCTTTTGACTTTGTCTATGTATTCTTCGTCTATTTCCATGATTGTTCGTGTTTGATCACTAATCATTAATCGTTTTCAATGCCTGCTCCACTTGGTTGGTCAGCTGAATAAATTCCTTTACGGACAGTTGTTCCGGGCGTTTATTAAATAATACGTCCTCCGTCAGTGGACAGTCTTTGCCGAGTATCGGCTTTATGGAGTTCCGTAGAGTCTTGCGTCGTTGATTGAACGTGGTTTTCACTACTTGCTTGAACAATTTCTCATCGCATCCTAAATCGTGCGTTTCATTGCGCATCATGCGGATGACGGCACTTTTAACTTTTGGGGGTGGGTTGAAGACATGTTCGTGTACCGTAAACAAGTACTCCACTTTGTACCATGCTTGTATCAGTACGCTTAGGATTCCGTATGTCTTGCTGCCCGGTCCGGCTGCTATGCGCTCGGCTACTTCCTTTTGTATCATACCCGTACAGCAGGGAATCAGGTCCTTATATTCCAGCATTTTGAAGAATATCTGGCTGGAGATATTATAAGGATAGTTTCCCGTCAATACAAAAGCTTGTCCGCCAAACAACCGTTGCAGGTTCATTTTGAGGAAGTCGTCCTCAATGATGTTGTCTTCCAGTTGCGGATAGGCTTCCCGTAGGTAGGCCACTGACTCGTAGTCCAGTTCTACTACTTTGACGTTGCGCTCTTTGGGCAGAAGAAACTGGGTCAGTACCCCCATTCCCGGACCAACTTCGAGGATGGGAATTTCGGGACAGACATCTACCGTGTCGGCGATGTCTTGTGCCACTTTCAGGTCTTTCAGGAAGTGCTGCCCGAGAAACTTTTTAGGTTTAACTACTCTCATGTATCAACTAAATCATTACTTTTGCTCCGTAAATGCAGGCTGTAATGCGAACTACAACCTATCTTTACACGGAGCAAAGGTAGTTCTTTTCAATGAAGAATGAAGAATGAAGAATGAAGAATTTGGGAATATCGTATGAATAAGCTGCTAAAAAAGACATTGAAAATCATCTTACCCATTTTATTAGGTGGTTTTATCCTCTATTGGGTATATCGTGATTTTGACTTTTCAAAGGCAGAAGAAGTTCTCCTTCATCAGACGAACTGGTGGTGGATGTTGTTGTCCTTGTTCTTCGGTGTGATGAGCCATGTGTTACGAGGCTGGCGTTGGAAGCAGACTTTGGAGCCACTGGATGCTCATCCCAAAACAAGCGATTGCGTCGATGCCATTTTCGTATCTTATGCCACCAATCTGGTACTGCCCCGTGTGGGAGAGGTTTCACGTTGTGGAGTACTTGCCAAATATGATAATGTTTCCTTTGCGAAGTCCTTGGGGACGGTGGTGACAGAGCGGTTGGTAGATACGCTTTGCATTCTGCTGATTACGGGGATTACTTTTTTGGTGCAGATGCCCGTTTTTTTCCGTTTTTTTGAGGAGACGGGCACCAAGATTCCTTCGCTGGTGCATCTTGTGACTTCCCCTTGGTTTTATGTGGCTTTTTTTTCTATTATTGGTGTTTTGGTACTTCTCTATTTTCTGTTGCGTATGCTTTCTTTTTTTGAAAAGGTAAAGGGAGTAGTCTTGAATATATGGGAAGGTGTGATGTCGCTTAAGAATGTGAAGAATGTGCCTTTGTTTGTTCTTTACACTTTACTTATTTGGCTATGCTATTTCTATCATTTCTATATAACTTTCCATTGCTTCCAGTTTACGGAGCACCTTAGTTTCCTTGCCGGGCTGGTGATGTTTGTCGGCGGAACGTTTGCAGTCATTGTTCCCACGCCCAACGGGGCAGGACCCTGGCACTTTGCTGTCATCACTATGATGATGCTTTATGGGGTAAATGCTACGGATGCGGGTATATTTGCTCTGATAGTGCATGGCATACAGACGTTGCTGGTGATAGTGTTAGGCATCTACGGGTCGTTGCACCTGGCATTGGCGAATAGGGCAAAGAAATAGACGTTTCTTGTGGTGGGTTCCTATATTGTCACTTCTTGTGTTAGAGGACAGAGACAGTACTTATAGAGAGTACTCCTTTAAAAGTACTGTAATACTTCTTTGCAAGTACTTCAGTACTTCCTTATAAGTACTGAAGCCTAAAGGTTGTTGGAAGATTGGTTTCTTTAAACGATATTGTTGCTTGGATATAGAAGTGGGAGAAATTCCTAAATATGGTAGCTATATTAGGTGCAGATGTTCTATCGCAATATGTGAAGATGTAAAAGCCATGTTTAAGATAGCTGATGATTTAGTACTTTAGAAAAATCCCGGTTTATTGTACTTTCCGAGAATAAACCGTTATATTTGCGAAAACTAACTTTTTAGAATTATGAGTACAATCTTACAGTTAGCTCCACAGAATGTATGGAAGCACTTTTATTCACTGACCCAGATTCCCCGTCCGTCAGGACATATGGAGAAGATTACCAAATTCCTTATTGATTTTGGAAAAGGCTTGGGGTTGGAATCATTTGTCGACGAGGTCGGCAATGTTATTATTCGTAAGCCTGCCACTCCGGGTATGGAAAACCGCAAAGGCATCATCCTTCAGGCGCATATGGACATGGTGCCTCAGAAGAACAACGATACTATTCACGATTTTACAACAGATCCCATTGAAACCTATGTTGACGGTGATTGGGTGAAAGCCAAAGGAACCACGCTGGGAGCAGATAATGGTTTGGGAGTAGCTGCCATTATGGCGGTGCTCGAAGATAATAACTTGAAGCATGGCCCATTGGAAGCTCTGATAACCAAGGATGAAGAAACGGGAATGTATGGTGCATTCGGTTTGAAACCCGGAACTATGCAAGGGGAAATTCTGCTGAACCTTGATTCTGAGGACGAAGGCGAACTCTATATCGGCTGTGCCGGTGGTCTTGATATTACTGCTACTTTGGAATATAAGGAGGAGACGCCTATGGCCAATTTCGTTGCTCGTAAGATTACGCTGAAAGGTTTGCGTGGCGGTCACTCCGGTTTGGAAATCAATGAAGGGCGCGGTAATGCCAATAAATTGCTGGCACGCATCGTACATGATTTGCTGATTGAGTTTGACTCCCAGCTGGCAAGTTTTGAAGGTGGTAATATGCGTAATGCTATCCCTCGCGAAGCACATGCGGTATTGGTGTTCAATCCTGAGGATATGGACGGTTTGGAAGATTATATGAAGGAATACGAGGCACAACTGAATGACGAATATGCTCCGATTGAAAGTGGTATTACCCTGAGTATAGAAGAGGTAACTCTACCCACTGCCGTTGTTCCTTCAGAAATCCAGGATAATATGATTAACGTGTTGATGGCTTGCCAGAATGGTGTGATGCGTATGATTCCTACTGTTCCCGATACTGTAGAAACTTCCTCCAATTTGGCTATCGTAATCATTGCAGACGGTAAGGCCGAAGTTCGTATTTTGGCGCGTAGTTCTTGCGATACGATGAAGGATTTCCTGGCAGACAGCCTGACAGCTTGTTTCGCTATGGCAGGTATGAAGGTGGAATTGAGTGGTGGCTATTCTGGATGGCAGCCTAATGTGGATTCTCCTATACTGCATGCCATGAAGCTGTCCTATAAGCAGCAGTTTGGTGTGGAACCTGCCGTGAAGGTTATTCACGCAGGTCTGGAATGCGGTATTATTGGTGCCAATTGTCCAGGACTCGATATGATTTCTTTCGGTCCCACTTTGCGTTCTCCGCATTCACCGGACGAGCGTGCGTTAATTCCTACTGTTTCCAAGTTCTATGATTTCTTGGTGGCTACATTGGAGCAGACTCCTGAAAAGTAGAGAATACTTTATGTAATGAATAGGGGCAGGGTGCTTTATTAAGTATCCTGCCTTTTTTGTCTGTGACAGTTTGTCCTCTTTCTGCCAGAATGTCCCAGACTTATTACAATGGTATGTCAATATCCTTGCACTTTCTCCCTAAAAATTGACCTAAGTCAAGAAATGTGTTATAAAACATGTTTTCTATCCGTTTTTTGCTTGTTATCTTGAACAAAGGCTCTATTTTTGTGTTGTAAAACATGAAAACAATAGAAAACTAGTAGATTTTTTAAGGATAACAAGATTGATTTTAGGAGGATAACAAAATGAAAATGTTAAAGAGTTTTTTTAAGCATGTCGGCGAAGCCGATAAGAACATTTGGGGTTACGTAATGCTTTAAGCATTCCCCCCCCCCTTTCGTGAAGTATTGAATTTTAGTTTTCAGGTATTAGTTTAATTTTTTAAGATTATGAAAAAGAAGATTGCAAATTCATTTAAGCACATTTTTACCGCAGCTGGTAAGAATTGGATGGAGGCAATGAGATATTATAGCCTCCAAATGTGAGTACACTAACATTTAAGTATAGCACAAGGGATATGTTTGCAAAACATATCCCTTGTTTTTTTGTAGGAGTAGAATAAGATTTTTTATGTCCAAAAGTACATTTGTTTGAACTTTATTCACTTCCTTTGTTATTAATACAAAGACTAACAAACGAATAATTATGAGAGTAATTCAAAGAATTTGTAGCATATTGTTGCTGCTGGTTACATTTGGGGCTTCGGCATTGTATGCGCAGACGTACGATAAGTTGTGGAAGCAGGTGGAGCAGGCTCAAAAGAAAAGCCTGCCTCAAACAGTGATAAAACTGGCTGATGAAATCTATCGGAAAGGTCGGCAAGAGCAGAATGCTCCGCAAATGTTGAAAGCCTACATTTGTAGGGAGACTTATCAAGAGGGGCTGACTCCGGACAGCCTTTACTCCAGTCTGAAATATATGGAATCTTGGGCACAATCGGAGAGGAATCCGGTGAACAAGGCTATTCTACATTCTTTGTTGGCATATGAATATGCTGACTTGATGCGGAAGAATCGCCGTGTCTTGCTGTCACGTACTTTACTGACTGTTGACGAGGTTCCAGAAGATATCCGTGAGTGGAGTATCAGCCAGTTTGTGGATAAAATAGATAGGTGTAACCGTGCATCCTTGCAGGATTCCATCCGCTTGCTCAATACATCTGCAGAACAATATGTGCCTTTTGTGGTGTTGGAAGACGGTAGCCGGTTCTATGGGCACGATATGTACCATCTATTGGTGAGCCGTGCTGTTGATGCTTATCGGCAGCTGGATGGTTTCAGCGTGGATTCTTTGGTACAGACCCGTATCGAAAGGATTTATCTGGATATGATGAATGCTTATCGCCATCGTGCCGGTTCGGAAGATGCTATGTTGCTCTGTTCTCTTGATTATTGGAACTGGAAGTTGACCGGTGGTATCAGCCAGCAGCCTTATCCTACTTTCCGAATGCGTCAGGAAAAGGCTAATCGGGAATATCTTGAGGTTTTGAATAAATTGATAAAGGAATACGGTTCACGAGAGGTTTGTGCCGAGGTTTACATTCATAAAGCCAACCACCTGCGCCGTTTGGAACCGAAACGCGCTGATGAGGCTCTAAAAGTCTGTGAAGAAGGCTTGAAGCGCTATCCTGCGTATAAGCGTATCAATGAGTTGAAAAATATCCGTGAACAGATTTTACAGCCTGAACTCATTCTGACTATGAATGAAAGCGGTTATCCCGGCGATTCGGTGAATATGAGGCTGCATTATCGTAATGTCGAGGGCTTCACTCTCAACTTATATACCACTACTTTAAGTGAAGTACCTTGGATGGACCATGGTATAAATAAAGATACTTATAGAAAGTATGCCCGGAAGTTTTCTTCCACGCATTTTGGCTTAAAGCCGTTGCCAGGCAAGGATAAATTGCCTGAAGATGTCCCTTATCTTGCCTCGGACACTGTATTTAAGTTCATGATTCCTCGGGAAACGGGAGTCTATATTCTTCAAATAGTACCTGATACTGAAACGGCCCGTACAGATGATAAATTTCTGGTATCTACCCGCTTCAAGGTGCTGACATTGGATTTGGGTGACAACCGTATGGAAGTGGCTACATTGGATGCCCGTAGTGGACAGCCGATTGCTGGTGCCAAGGTGAGTTTCTACTCTTCTTATGATGAGAAGAATAGAAAAGCGATGGCAGAGGTACTGACTGATGCCGGGGGGAAAGCTGTATTACCCTGGCAGAGTGAAATCCGAAGTTATGTGGCGCGTAAAGGCAGAGACACAGCCATGATGCCGCAGAACGTTTATATGAATCATCCTTATTACGGTATTAAGGATACAGATTGGAGGCAGATGGCATTGCTGACAGACCGTTCGCTTTATCGTCCCGGGCAGACCGTTCATGTAAAAGGGATAGCTTACAAGCAGAATAGTGATAGCGCCCAGGTACTACAAGGAGTTGATTATGAGCTTGTCTTGTTGGATGCCAACCGCAAGGAACTTGCCACCAGGAAGGGGCGGACCAATGATTTCGGCTCTTTTGCTACGGAGTTTGTACTTCCGGCAGCTTGCCTGAATGGCATGTTCAGCATACGAACCAAAGAGCCTCAATCTACCGTCACTTTTAGGGTAGAGGAGTACAAGCGACCTACGTTCGAGATTGCCTTCACTCCGGTTTCGGAAGCTTATCGGCTGGGTGACAAGGTTGTGTTGAAAGGAAATGTCAAGGCCTTCAATGGCATGATGGTGCAGGATGTGCCATTGGCATATACGGTGACTCGCCGGAATCCGAGACCTGGTTATTGGAGCAATGCTGATAAACCATTATTGTCTGACACCATACAATTGGATACCAACGGGGATTTTTCCATACCCTTGACTTTGGAAGCTCCGGCTGTAGATACAGACGGGTATGGGAGTGTGTATACTTATCATGTGGAGGCGGTGGTGACGGATGAGGCCGGTGAAACGCAATCCGCTTCGTATAACTTGTTGGCAGGTCCTAAGGCTTATTCCTTTGATATTCGCTTGCCTCAATATGTTTGTAAGGAAGACAGTATGCTTTTCACTTTTGGAGTGAATAATGTAATGAATATTCCTCAGCACATTGAAGGTTCCTATTGCCTTTATCCATTTGCAGAACAAAATGGGGCAAGGAATATTGCAGGTTCTGAACCCTTGGATGATGTTGTATTGGAGGGTACCTTCACAGCCAATCGGCTCCAGGATTTTTCGGCTTGGAACAAGCTTCCTTCAGGTAACTATCGCTTGAAACTTTCTGTACGTGATAGTTTGGGACGTGAAGAGAATAATGGGGCATATGGCAGTGACAGTTTCATGCTCTTTTCAAAGAGTGACAAGCGTCCGGCTGCGTTTACAGATTTCTTTTATTATAAAGAAAATGAGGAATTTGATGTACAGTACCCTGCCGCTTTTCTTTTGGGGACTTCTTATCGGGATGCATATGTGCTGATGGATGTCTTTTGTGACAGAAAACGCATTGAAAGCCGTGTGTTGCAGTTGAATGATACTATTATTCGTATGGAATTCCCTTATAAGGAAGCATATGGCAAGGGAATCACCATTCTTTTCAGTTTTGTGAAAGCTGGCGAGATGTACAGTCATCAGGTTGAACTGAAGAAGCGGGAGCCGGAACGTGCTCTCGACATGAAATGGGAAGTGTTCCGTGACCGTTTGCGTCCCGGACAGGAAGAAGAGTGGAAGCTCGTCATAAAGACGCCTCAAGGTATGCCTGCTGCGGCTGAGATGTTGGCTACGATGTACGACGCTTCACTGGATAAGATTTATAAGAGTAACCAGATACTACGGGTTTTCTATCCGGATAATCTGTATGGGGCATTCCGTGGTGCGAGCCGTTATAATAGCAATTACTTCTCCGTTTATTTCCCGTTGAAGGCTTGGAGGGTTCCGGTGTGGTCGTTTGACTACTTCTGTTCTCCTTATATGGATGGAAGGATGCGGATAGTGATGGTAGAAGACAATGCGCTTTTGGAAGAAGTAAGTGTTGTGGGGTATGGGACTACCCGGAATAGCTCTTTGACCGGTAATCTTAGAATACGTGGTGCCAACCAGCCGATGCTTGCTTCCAAAGCAGAATCCGGGAATGCCGTTGAAGTGAAATATGTTCCTGCACAAGTAGCGGAAGACGCGGTGGAAGATGTTGTTTTTGAATCGGAAACGATACCGGTTGGCGAGGCCTTGCAACCTATTGAGGGGCTTCGCACCAACTTTACCGAAACAGCCTTTTTTTATCCTCAACTTCGTACAAACGAACAAGGGGAGCTTGCGTTTTCTTTTACGATGCCGCAGAGCTTGACTCGTTGGAATTTCCGTGGTTACTCACATACTAAGGATATGCTGACTGGGATATTGGATGCTTCCGTTGTAACTGCCAAGGAGTTTATGCTGACTCCGAATATGCCTCGGTTTGTCCGCGTTGGAGATAAAACACAGATAGCCGGAACAATAGCCAATCTGACGGGTAAAGCGGTGAAAGGAACAGCAGTATTCACACTGTTCGACCCTATGACGGAGAAAGTTATTGCTACTCAACGTCAGAAATTCTTGGTAGAAGCAGGAAGAAATACTGCTGTCAACTTCCATTTCGAAGTGTCCGACCGCTATGATTTGCTTGGTATTCGTATGGTTGCCGATGGAGGTACGTTTAGCGATGGCGAGCAGCATCTGTTGCCTGTATTAAGTAATAAGGAGTATATTACGGAAACGCTTGCTATGCCTATCCGTGGCGAGGAAACCCGTACGTTCTCATTAGACAGCCTTTTCAACCGTAATAGCCGTACAGCGACAGACCGTCGTCTGACTGTAGAATTTACCGGGAATCCGGCTTGGTATGCTGTACAAGCGTTGCCGGCATTGAGCCTGCCTGCCAATGATAATGCCATTTCTTGGGCAACAGCTTGGTATGCCAATAGTCTGGCAGGCTTCATTGCCAACAGCCAGCCCCGCATTAAGACTGTATTTGACAGTTGGAAGGCTGCCGGTGGCACGAAAGAAACCTTCCTCAGCCAGTTGGAGAAGAATCAGGATGTGAAGAATATCCTGCTCAGCGAGTCTCCGTGGGTACTGGAAGCTACTACTGAAGCCGAACAGCAGGCACGTATTGCTACGCTGTTTGATATCAACCAACTGAATAACCGCAATCTTTCCGCTTTTACCAAATTGAAAGAATTGCAGGGTGAAGACGGTGGATGGAGCTGGTATAAGGGAATGTCCGGTAGCCGCTATATAACTGGCTATATTACAGAATTACTTGTTCGTCTTCCTCTGCTGACGAAAAATGGACTGTCTGAAGAAGTTGCCGCCATGCGGCAGAAAGCTTTCGGCTATTTGAATCGGCAGGCTTTGGAAGAGTATCGCAATATCCGTAAAGCCGAAAAAAATGGCACCAGAATTACTGCCAACTCCGAATCGGCAATGACATATCTATATCTGATAGCCCTTAGCGGCGAACAAGTGCCGGCAGACAATCAAGCGGCTTACCGCTATTTCCTATCAAAAGTAGGTGCCAATCTTAAAGATGGAACTATGAGCAGCAAGGCGCAGTCTGCCATCATCCTGAAAGCAGTAGGGCGTACAGCCGAGGCGAATGAATTCATCGCTTCCCTCAAGGAACATCTGGTACAGACGGATGAACTGGGTGCATACTTTGCTTTCCAAGCAAATCCGTATAACTGGGGTATGCTGCCCATCCCTGCCCATGTGGAAGTAATGGAAGCCCTGCGTATGGCAGGTGGCAACGATGCTTTGGTGGAGGAAATGAAACTCTGGCTGCTGAAACAGAAGCAGACTACCAGTTGGAATTCTCCGGTTGCAACGGCTGATGCTGTTTATGCATTGCTTTGTCAAGGCACTAACCTGCTGGAAAGCCGGGGAGACGTACGTATTACGTTAGGCAACGAAGTTTTGGAAACATTGTCGCCTACAAAGACCATAATCCTGGGTTTGGGTTATGTCAAGGAAACCTTCGCTCAAGGAAGTCCGGAGCTGAAAGCTAAAACCGTCACCGTAGAGAAACGGGATGCAGGCATTGCCTGGGGAGCTGTTTATGCCCAGTATCTGTCACCCATATCTGATGTAAAGCAGCAGGGGGGTGAATTGAATGTAGAGAAGAAACTTTATGTAGAGCGTATATCGGCCGGTGGTAGCAAGTCCTTGCAACCGGTTACGGAAGGGACCGTATTATCCGTCGGTGATAAAATAGTGGCCCGTTTGACTATCCACTTGGACCGTACTATGGATTTTGTTCAGTTGAAAGACCAGCGGGGTGCCTGCTTTGAACCTATAGGCTCGCTTTCCGGTTATCGTTGGAGTAATGGCCTCGGTTATTATGCAGAAGTGGAAGATGCCGCAACCAATTTCTTCTTCGACCATTTGGGCAAAGGCGTTTATGTCTTAGAGCACAGTTATCGCATAGCCCGTGGCGGAACATACGAAACGGGGCTGGCCACGATACAGTGTGCGTATGCTCCGGAGTATGCTTCGCATTCGGCGGGAGGGATAATTGTAATAAAGTAACAATAGAGTATGGAGCGGAGCGCAATTTGTACAAATTGCGCTCCGCTATTTTAGGTACTCTCGCTAAAAACACCTATTTTTGATTCATATACTGAAAATCAAGAATTTAAGAACTAAATTTCTCTTTTTTCGTACTTATATGCTTTAAGTAGAACACCACAAAGATAGGGATTCTTTTTTATCCAAAGACATTTTACCCTGCCATTTTTTGAACTTGGCAGGGTATTATTTTTTTCTCTCCATTTCCAAAGCCCTCAAACTCTTATATATGATAAGATAGCTTGGAGCATTATTCAGCACTGCAATGAAGAGTGCGTACGGCTTCAAGCATTAATGATAAAAACAATTACCGGGTCACGCTTATTTTCAGACGATGGATAAGATGGAGATTCGATGATGCGTAGCAATTCCAGTATGTGGACAAGACGTAAAGTTCCCCACGAAAGAATGTATGCCGCATGACAGGCCAAGTAAATGCGAGGAGCTGTTTACAACGGTTCAACTGTCACAACCAGTCGAAAGACCGGTCTATTTTTTTTCTTCTTTCCCTTCCTTGATTTCCCCTCAAAGCCTTATATATGAGAAAAGTATATAAGAGAAATAATAACTAACAATTTAAAACAACTAAGAGACATGGGAAATTTAATGAAAGGATTGAAGGTCGCAGCTTATGTGGCCGAGATTATCGTGGCAGGTTCAGTAGTAATAGAGCTTGCGGAGAAGTATAGTGGCAAATTCGGGAAAAAGAAGATTGCCACGGGTGAAGTCAAGGCCGTTGATGCTGCGACTGAAAACTGATAGTACGTCTGTGAATGGATTATGACAAGAAAGCGGACGTGATAATAACCGTATTGGAGGTAGCAACTTCAATACTCAAAGGGATAAAGAAGCTAAGAGGTATATTCATAAAAGCGAAGAAATGACACCTCTTGGCTTTTTGTTTTTTCATCGCATTTTATTAACCGACTAAAAAATAACAAAGAGTATGGAAACAATGACCAATGAACTTACTATCATTCCAAGAACAATCGGAATGATGGGTGGAATGGGCATGCTTAAACCTGAATTTATCGAAGATGCTGTAATCGTATCGGAAGAGCAGAAGGAGCATCCAAACTTTATTGAGAGCAATACTTCAGGCATTACGCTTGAAGAACTGGAGAGTAATTGCATTGTCCCTAGTTTTGGAGACAACCAGCTTACAATCAGCCACCAGAAATTTATCCACCAGGTAGAAGATGCTGCAAGAATGTATTTTACCGGAGAGAACTTTGGAAACACGGAAATCAGAGTTTCACATAAGATTTTAGGCAGAGTTCCGGGAGCATTGACAAAAAGGAAGGAAGAGCTTAAACCTGAGGACGAGACCATCTATTATCAACGTATGGCCTTCTGTTTTCATATCTGTTCCATGAGTCGAATGATGAACGGTGAGGAAGTACATTTATGTATTGGAGGTGTAAGAAGTCTGAACGAGGAAAACTTATACGCAAGAAAATCACCTGAGAAGTTCAAGATATTCATAGGTTGGCGTGTGCGTGTATGCAGCAATCTTATGTTAACCAATGATGGCTTGACCGGACGACTGGAAGTGATGAGTGACACTGATATTTACAATTCAGCACTCAGATTGTTCCAGGACTTCAATCCGGAACACAATTTGAGACTACTTGAGAACTTGGGAAGAACCAAGGTTTCACAGGAACAGTTCTGTCAGATTATAGGCAGATTGAGATTGTATCAAGTCCTGCCTGCATCCCAACTTAGAGAACTGCCGAAGGTGATTTTAGGTGATTCCAATGTCAATGCGGCAACCAAAAACTACGTGGATAATCCTAATTTCGGGTTACGTGGCAGAGAAAACATATCTTGCTGGGATTTAATGCAGCTTCTTAATGATGCCGCCAAGCAATCCTACATAGACAAGTTCCTGGAGCGAAATCAGAACTGCACTGATTTTGCGGTTGGTATCCAGAAAGCCTTGAACGGTGAGGATACGGAGAATTACGGATGGTTTTTGAGTTAGGCCTGAAAATAAATTAACTCACAAGGGAGAAAGATCAGAATATAACAAACATGGTCTTTCTCCCTTTTTTTGTTGAACATTTAAGAACTTTTGATATGGAAAGATTTGAATTAGAAAACAGCAGAGAATTCAAGGCGGCTAAAGAACTTGAACACGCCTTGAACGATTACGTGTGGAATGGGAAAAGATTTGCTATCGCGGTGACTACATTCCACAGGACCTTACAACAGACCTTATTCAGAAGTATGGTCGAAGTAATAAAGATGATAGGAAGCAAGGATTATGGATATGACTTGAGAAATGAAGCTTCCCATGAGATTTGTAAGAAGATAGTGGAATCAGGAGTTTTGGAAGACGAGACGATACCATTTATCTAAGAAGCGGTTGAAATATGTCAAACTGATATTCCGAGGAGGGATATTCCTGTAACAAGGGGTATCTCTCCTTTTTTATTTACTGACAATTAAAAAAGAAGATTATGCTATACTATAATTTTTACGGTTACGAAGGATTCAAGTCTTGTTTCGGACTTGAAAAAAGAGATAATGGTACAGTGGTAAGAAAGAATAAGATACTGCTGGGACACCTAAAGAATACTGCACTACTCAAATATTGCAGGGAACACGACAACTATGACTTGTTAAGGATGCATGATATGGCTGACCTACAGAAAAAAGTGGTTGAGGCCATTGCCAAATCAGGAGAAGAAGATGAAAAGCTGCCTTATAAAGTAGAGCTGATAGGAAGGACTTACTATTCAGCCAAATATCAGACTGACGATGCAAGAGGGATATGTGAGGATCTAGACAAACATTCGGTACGTTACATCAATGTAGAGCGTAATCGGGTTTTCAAGATGAAGGCAGGAAAATTTATGAGAGAGCTGATTCTTGAGACTGAAATAGGACAGCTGCTTTCTCCCAGTGTTGTAAACTGGATAGCAGGTGATGTGTTTACCCAAGAGTGGTGCACTTACACCTGCGGATATACTCCTGATATAGAATTACATATCAATGACAAATTCTGGGAAATCTATGACAGTGAATGTTGCAAAGGTGATTTTGGTTCATGCATGGTTGATAAAAACCATACTTCATTCTATCGCGAAGCAGTAAAAGCTAAAGCGGCATACATAACAGACAAGACCAGAATGGTTGTTGCAAGAGCCATACTTCTCACGGATGTTGCAGATCAGGAAGGAAAGAAATGGAGGCTCTTGGAGAGGCAATACTCCTCTGGTGGTGACGATATACTGAAACGTCTGTTGATAGACAAGCTTATTAAAGGGAATTACATAGACGGATATAAAATAGTGGGTGCATCTTGCCATGAGGCTAACGCGTTTGTTGATGTAAACGGTAATTCATTATCCGACAAGAAATTTGAGATTGACTGTAACCTGGGATTGGAAGACACACTTTCTTATCAGGATTCATTTAAGTGGTACAACTACGAACTGGGCAAAGCTTATAACTACGAGAACCCTAATTGTTCGTATAATCTCGGCACCACAGACTTAAATCTTTATGGTGATACTGATGATGATGAAGACGAGGGGGAATGGGATGATTATCACCAATACCATTGTTCCGAAACCAGACTCTGCTATCGAAACGGAATAGAAATATGGGTAGACTCAGAAAATCTGGATGATTTCGTGTGGATAGAATCAATACAGGAATATCATCATGAGAACGATTGTACTTGCTGCGATGAATGTCAGACAGATGTATTGTCGGATGATGCGATGTACTCTGATATAACAGGAAAATACTACTGTAGCAAAGAATGTATGGAAAATGCCGAGAAGGAATACAAGCGGAAGAACTGGTGCTTTTCCGAGTATGATAATGAATGGTATGAGGACTATACTGACCTTACGTGGTTCCATTGTTGGAATGAGGCAAAAGGTGTCTATGAGGAGAAATCCATTGCTGTAGATTCCTTGAACAAACTGGTGATGAATGAAGAAGCATGGGAATTTGATAGCGAGGTGTTTGATAAGATTGACCCGGCGACAAACCTCCCATACGGTTATAAACTTAAAAAAGAAATGAATCATGAATATGCAATTATTGAAGAGACTGTATAACATCTACAGTCCGAGTGGAAAGGAAGAGAAGATGGTAAAATTCCTCTGTTCCTATATAAGACAGCTTCCCGGAAATATTTCTATGTCTAAAGATAAATTCGGGAACCTATATGTGGTGAAGGGAGAATCAGAAAGTTATCCTTGTTTAGTGAGTCATATTGATCAGGTCTCACACTGTAATCACTCAAAGGATTTCAAGGCGATAGAAACCAGAGATATTATATTCGGTTATTCGCCAAAGAACAGGAGATTTGAGAATTTGGGGGCCGATGATAAAAATGGAGTATTCATCTGCCTTGAATGCTTGAAGAAACATGATGCCATCAAGGTCGTGTTTTTCAGGGAGGAAGAAGTGGGATGTCGAGGAAGTTCAGAAGCGATGATGTCTTTCTTCGATGATATTAGGTTTGTTATTCAGCCTGACCGGAAAGGTAATTCTGATCTAATTACAAACATAAGCTATTCGGAACTATGCTCTGAGAAGTTCTTGGAGGAAGTGGAACCGGAGAAATGGGGTTACAGGGAAGAGAACGGATTGATGACGGATGTACTGACCTTGAAAGAAAATGGACTTGGTGTTTCCTGTATCAATGTCTCATGCGGATATTATAACCCACATACAGATGAAGAGGTTACGGTAAAGAAAGATCTGATGAAAAGCCTGAGTTTTATAGAACATATCATTGAGGATTGTACTGATGTCTATCCACATATCCTAGATTATGGCTATTGGGGGCGTTATGACAATGAACTTGAAGATGAGATTTACGAGATGCTGAATAGTGATCCGACTTTAACTCCCAAAGGTCTTTACGATATGTATTCCACCACCTATCCGTACTTGGGATTAGAGGATTATGAAAGGATATACAAGGATTTCCGGATGTTTGGAGGTGATGAAGAAAGTATTAACGAAAAAATGAACGATTATGAAGAAAGAAGAGGACTATGATGCAGGACTGGCCAAGTATATCTGGTCAATCCTAAAATCCAATCTCCCTGTGCTTATGTCTTGGGGAGTCGAGCTTGATACAGTAAAAGTAATCAAGTGTGGTATTGAATTCAAAGTAAACGGATTCAAGCATACTGGAATAGTGAGAATCGTCCTGAATGAAGGTGCGGATCTGTTTGAAGTATATCTTATCGGAGAGAATGAGGAAATCAAGGAAATGAGAGAAGGCATCTACCTTGATATGCTTGTTTCTGTCGTAGATGAACTTGTAGAGAAAACAGACGACTACGAGAAGAGGATTTCTGATACATATAATATTATAAGGTATTAGCGATTCTCTGAAAAACTGAGAAATGTAAGAACCGGCTTTCTGTGGGAGAGTAGAATTTATAAGAACTCGAAATCTCACGGAAAGCCTTTTTTATGGATTAATGTGAACGGTTCCATAAGTTAGACGTCCGTCTAAGCGGTGGAACTATTGTTAAAAAACGAATAACAATGAAGAATGAAAATCAATATGTGGCTTATCTTCGGGTGAGTACACAAAAACAAGGATATTCAGGACTGGGACTTGAGGCACAGAGGGAGATAATACAGAAATACCTTTGTGGCAAAAATCCGATTGCTGAATATGTTGAAATAGAATCGGGCCGGAAAAAAGATAGGCCCAAACTTAAAGAAGCGTTGACCCTATGTAGAAAAGACGGAGCTACGTTGATTGTTGCAAAATTAGATAGATTAGCGAGATCGGTTTCATTTCTGTCCAACCTTTTGGAGAGTGGCGTGGAAATTTTGTTCTGCGATTTTCCTCAAGCTAACAAAATGATGCTGCATATCTTATCCGCAATATCGCAGTATGAAGCGGAACTGATAGCAACAAGAACCAAATCAGCACTGAAAGCTAAGAAAGCAAGAGGGTACAAGCTGGGGAATCCTGAACATCTATTGGATAAACATGAACAGGCAATCCAAAACAGCATCAAGACTTGTAAGGAGAAAGCGGACAACAATCCTAACAACAAAAGAGCGGTCGCCATACTCAGAACCCTTGTCAAAGAGAAACATACACTGCAAGAGATAGCTGATATTTTAAACAAGGAGGGATTCGTTACTTCCCAAGGATGCAGTTTCTCTAAATCAACGGTATATAAATTGATTAAAAGACATAACTTAAAATGAGATTGAAATTATGGAACCAAGGTATGTGCTGATTTTGGATTTTTGTGTCGGATGTTTGAATATCATAAAACTGACCGATGAAGAATTAAGAGAATCAGAGAACTATGAGGACTTTGAATCCTTCCTTGTTACTATCGAAGAGAAGTATGGATTCAGATTAAAGAACTGTTCTTGGATGGTTACTGAGAATCTATCCATTTACAGATATGAAGACGGAAAGGAGGTAGAAAATGCCTAACTGGTGTAATTGTACTTATAAGTGCGTCGGTGAACTGAAAGAAGTAAAGTCGCTGCATAAGAACTTGAAGTATATAGATAAACGTAAGACTTCAATCCTAAAGAACGGTTTTGGAAAATGGTGGCTGGGCAATCTGGTCACTAAACTTGGTGGAGATTGGGAGAAATACAGGTGCCGTGGTGAGATTACCGGCTATGAACTGAATGACAATGTCCTTACTATCCATCAATCAACAGCGTGGTGCGAACAGGAAGGAGTAAGGGAGATCATAGAAGAGAAATTCCCGTTCATCAAAGTTTACTATCGTGAAGAGGAATCCGGGTGCGGCGTGTTCTATACCAATGATGTAGCCGGTGAGTATTTCCCTGAGAGGTACTACTTGGATTCCTGTGGTGATGATTCGGAGTATTTCAGAACCATTGAAGCGGCGACTGAATATATATCAGGAATTGTCGGGAAGAAAGTGGAACCAGAGAAGAACGCCATAGAAGAGGCACTGAACGAGTATATGGAGGAGAAAGGCGATGATGATGTCTGGTATTCTTTTCATGAGTTTACTGTAGTGGAATAGACGCTGATTAAATTTGAAGGGAAGTTAAGGTTAGACTTAGCTTCTCTTTTTTTCTGCCTCAAGGAACAGGAGGGACAGGAGGAAAGCGGACATTAAATTTTCAATCTTTAGAAATGTGTATGCAATATTTTAGATTCAGTAGTAAGTTCTCCCTTACATTCCTTCGGCTCATCTATACATGTTATAAGAATATCTTTAACTCTACGCTCTTGAAGGCTTGTAAGCATAGAACCAGACGCTTGTATCCTCGTTTCTTGATATATAAATACCAAGCAGCTCTTTATGCCCTCTCTGTCAATATTTAGTACGTTATATATTGCACGGTTTACAGCTCAGCTACGCTCATCTGTACTTTATAATGAATAGCGCCCATTCAAATTATAGGATGGACAGAATCAAGTATCTGTGATTTCTATGCTTTTATTTCCGGAAATACAAGGCCGATAATAGTGCTGATAGTGTCTGCTGGAACATGCCCCCAGATTTATTATCTAATCTCATGTGTGCTGTTTCCAAGTGTATATAGGCCAATTATACGGTTGGCGATACCTTCTGATAGAATAGTTTCACATTTCTTGATGAGCTAGAAGTTGAAACTTGAATTACGATCACGGGGGGAGATGCAGTCTCTCGTTCAATAGGGTCTGGGACCATTTCTGCATTTTACCATTGCAACGGTGTCAAGTTGATACCTCTCGTTCGTCCATTTCGTCTTTAAGAGCGGCATTGAGGTGCTTCCAATAAGGACATGAAACTTTCTTTTGTTCAAAAAAATATCGTTTTTTAGTTGTTTGATGGCCTTGTTATAGACACTTTCGAAATTAAATTCTACTTTCATAAAAATATGTTAGCAAAATTGATATTTTTCCCTTTGTAGTCACAGCCTGATTTGTAGCATTTCCATCTTTTAGACGATGATCTTTTAAGAATAAGAATCATCTTTTTGTTGCTTTTTCAAAGAAGATTCCCGAATATTTAATTTTGCATCTAATGTGATAATTTTGGGAGATAGTCTTTCATCCTGATTATTCTTTAATTGTTCGAGTAAAAGCTCGGCTGCCAGTTTCCCCATTTCAAAAGTTGGTTGTTCAACACTTGTTAGATTAGGTTCGATAATCATGGCCATTCTTGATTCTGTAAATCCAACAACAGCGATGTCTTCGGGAATTTTAATGCCATGCTTCTGTAGTGTTTTCATTGCTCCTATTGCCACTGGGTCATTTATGGCAAAAATTGCATCAGGTAGTTTTTTCATATCCAAAATCTGATAAGCAGCCATCACTCCGCATTCCATCATTACTCCTGTTGGGATAATCAAGTTGTCGGTGTAGGATAATCCATATTTCTTCAGGGCATCTAAATAGCCATTCATTCGTTGTTGAGAAAGTAGTAAATTCTCAGGCCCTGATAGATGTATAATGCGTTTGCAACCTTGCTTTATCAAATGTTCAACGGCATTGAAAGCCCATTTGTAATCATCGATAATAATGCTGGAAGCATTCAAGTTCTCACATATCCGATTAAAAAAAACTATTGGAAATTTTTTCTCCAGCATAGTAGAAAAAAACTCCATATTTTTCGTTTCCTTTGTAATAGAAACGATAATGCCGTCAACCATTTTTTCCTCAAGCATTTTCAAGTTAGCTAGTTCTTTCTCATATGATTCGTTGGATTGACAGATCAGGATATTGTATCCAACTTTGTTAAGTATAGATTGTATACCCATAATTACTTCAGGGAAGAAAGAATTAATGAATTCGGGTACAATCACGCCTACTGTCATCGAGTGCTGTTGCTTAAGGCTTAATGACATAGGATTGGGGCGGTAGTTTAGTTTTTGGGCTAAATCTAATATCGCCTTTCGTGTTTCCGGGTTTACATCCCATTTGTCAGAAAGCGCTCTTGATACGGTAGAAGTTGAAATCTTCAACTCTTTTGCAATATCTTTTATTGTTACTCGTTGTTTACTCATAGTTTTCTTAATTTAGTGAATAGAACAAAATTATATAAAAAAAGAGTACTTATCAACAATTTGCAAAAAAAAAAAAATCGGAAACGTTCCCGATATCGTTCCCGATGATTTAATCTTTAAATGGTTTGCTTTTAGTGTATTATATCTATATTTTTGTTCCCAAAAGAAGTGCCAAATCTCATTATTACACTTAAATAAATACCATGAATTTCTTAGATTACATTACCATTATTTTATTTTCAGCAGGAATTATCCTAATAGGGTTGACATTTGCAAAAAGAAGTAAAAAAAACATGAGGTCCTTTTTTGCTGCGGGAGGAGCTGTGCCTTGGCAAATGAGTGGGCTTTCTTTATTTATGGGATTTTTCTCTGCTGGCACTTTTGTCGTATGGGGATCCATAGCCTATTCATTGGGATGGGTGTCTATTACGATTCAATGGACAATGGCCATAGCTGGCTTTATTGTCGGTTTATTGATTGCACCTCGTTGGCATGAAACAGGCGTTTTAACAGCCGCAGAGTATATAACCAAGCGCTTCGACATTGAAACCCAAAAAGTATATACTTATTTATTTCTTTTTATTTCGTTATTTACTACCGGCTCATTCCTTTATCCGGTAGCTAAGATCATCGAAGTATCGACAGGACTCCCTTTAAACGCAAGTATATTACTAATTGGCGGTTTCTGTATATTATATGTTTCTGTAGGAGGACTGTGGGCTGTGATGTCTACCGATGTTTTACAGTTTGTAATCCTCACAGCGGTTGTTATTATTGTAGTACCTCTTGCGATTAACCATGTAGGCGGTGTTGAAGCTTTTGTAGATAGAGCTCCTGACAATTTTTTTGATTTAGCAGATAGTGATTATACTGTTGGGTTTATCATTGCCTTTGGTTTTTATAATGCTATTTTTTTAGGAGGCAATTGGGCATATGTACAACGGTATACTTGTGTTAAAAATAAAAAGAATTCCCGAAAAGTCGGATGGCTATTTGGACTATTATATATCATTAGTCCGCTGTTATGGATGCTCCCACCAATGTTGTACCGAGTTGTAAACACATCGCTTGGTGGATTAGACAATGAAGGTGCCTACTTATTGATGTGCAAAGAAGTACTTCCTACTGGTATACTTGGCTTAATGCTTGGCGGAATGATTTTTGCAACAGCAAGTTCGCTAAATGCTACCCTAAATATATCATCAGGTGTTATTACTAATGATATCTTCAAAAGATTACGTCCCCATAGTACGAGTACTATGCTAATGAAAGTGGCACGTATCTCTACCATTGGTATTGGGATATTAACCGTAATCATCGCTTTGTTAATTCCGTTGATGGGGGGGATTGTCAATGTAGTTATCAGTGTGGCGGCACTTACGGGGGTACCGTTGTATCTTCCCATTATTTGGTCACTTTTTTCTAAAAGGCAGGACAAGACTTCTGTTCTTACTACTACAATTTTCAGTTTGGCAGTAAACGTTTTTTTTAAATTTGTAGCACCTGTTTTATTCCATCTCTCTCTATCTAGAACAGAAGAAATGATATTGGGGGTTTTATTCCCTATTATATGTCTTGCATTATTTGAATATTACTATGACTTAGTACATAAGAAGAGTGTACAATATGAGCGCTATATTGCAATGCAGCAAATAGCACAAGGAATGACATTGGAAAAAGATAGCCTTGAAGTATCGGATAATAACGCTTATAGCTTGCGAATTATCGGATGTGGAGTTGGATTTATTGGTTTGGATATTATTTTGTTGGGAACTTTTTCACAGATAGGAAAAATATTAATTATATGTATTGGGATTTTCTTGCTACTTTTAGGAAGTTATATGATAAAAAAGAGTATTATTAAACTATACAAAAGCAATGATTAAGGAAGTATTTTCAATAGAAAAGCGAGAATTAAGTACTGTCCAACTCAAGACAGATTTTGTCATTACTGGAGGAGGCCTTTCTGGAGTGTGCGCGGCAATAGCGGCTGCAAGGTCCGGTATAAAAGTTGTGCTTATACAAGATAGGCCAGTGTTGGGAGGAAATGCATCAAGTGAAATAAGATTATGGATATTGGGTGCGACATCACATATGGGCAATAATAACCGCTGGTCACGTGAAGGTGGTATTATTGATGAAATATTGGTAGAAAATATATATAGGAATAAAGAAGGGAACCCAATCTTGTTGGATACCGTTATTCTCGAAAAAGTGATGAAAGAGAAAAATATAATCCTACTATTGAATACTGCCGTATACAATATTGAAAAAGAAGGGAAAAGCATTCGTAAGGTTATGGCTTTTTGTAGTCAAAACCAAACATTCTACAATGTTGAAGGGACACTTTTTTGTGACGCATCGGGAGATGGGGTGGTAGCCTATATGGCGGGGGCCTCTTTTAGAATTGGAGCGGAGGATGAATTGGTGTATGGTGAGCGGTTTGCTCCAGACACCAAGGAATATGGTGATTTGCTGGGACATTCTATTTACTTTTATAGCAAAGATATTGGCAAACCTGTCAAGTTTGTTGCACCAGAATACGCTTTAAAAGAAATTAGTCGTATTCCACGTATTCAACAAGTTAGAGCGGACGAGCATGGATGCAAATATTGGTGGTTGGAATACGGAGGTCGTTTGGATACCATACATCAGACAGAAGATATTAAATGGGAGTTGTGGCGTGTTGTATATGGAGTATGGGATTACATTAAAAATTCAGGAAAATTCCCAGAAGCGGAGAATCTTACCCTAGAATGGGTTGGTATTATTCCTGGTAAAAGAGAAAGTCGCCGTTTTCTAGGTTATTATACATTAAAACAACAGGATATTGTTGAACAAACGCATTTTGAGGATGCGATTGCTTTTGGTGGGTGGGCGATTGATTTGCATCCTGCTGATGGAGTATATAGCGAAAAGGAAGGATGTATACAATATCATTCCAAAGGAGTTTATGAGATACCGTATAGATGCTTTGTGAGTAAAGATATTAATAATTTGTTTTTTGCAGGGCGCAATATTAGCACTTCACATGTAGCGCATGGATCAAGTAGAGTGATGGCGACTTCAGCTTTCGGAGGGCAAGCCGTAGGTGTAGCTGCAGCTCAATGCATTAGAAAAGGTCTATTGCCTGAAAATATTCTGGGAACAGATGAGATGAACGAGTTGCAGCAGTCACTTAACATTATGGGGCAAAGTATTCCTTATATCGCTATCAGTCCTAAAAATAACAAGGCTTGTTTGGCAAAGGTAGAAGCATCTAGCCAACTCGTTCTAAATCATATTCCTTTTGACGGACCTTGGAATAAGCTTGATTTTTCAACAGCACAAATGTTACCATTAAGCAAAAATGAGAAATATACTTTTACCATTCAAACAAAAGCAGATAAAGATACAGTGTTGGATGTGGAATTACGTTGTTCAATCAAACCTGGAAACTACACTCCGGATCTTATAGTAGATAAGCAAAGGATAAATGTACATAAAGGAGTACAAAATGTAAATATTAATTTTTCAAAAGGCTTGCCGATAAGTCAATATGGTTTTATCACTTTCTTACGAAATGATAGTGTTGAAATACGCATGAGCGAAGAGCGTTATACTGGAATCGTCTCTGTTTTCAATAAATTTAATAAAGCTGTCAATAATAACGGAAAGCAAATACCTCCTCCAAACACAGGAATTGAAGCGTTTGAATTCTGGTGCCCAGATAGACGGCCAAAAGGAAATAACATTGCGATGAGAATTTATCCTGGCATTGATACTTTTGCTCCCATAAATTGTATAAATGGGTATATACGGCCAACAACAATGACAAATGCTTGGGTTGCTTCAATGGATGATAAATCTCCGACAATAGAATATACTTGGGATACTCTTCAAACGATTAATAGATTACATCTGTACTTCGATACTGATTACGATCATGCTATGGAATCTGTACAATTGGAGCATCCCGAAAATGTAATGCCTTTTTGTGTGAGAACATATCAAATAATCGATAAAGAAGGAGTGGTGCTTTTTGAAAAAAAAGATAATCACCAAACTATTAATGTAATTGATTTAAATGTGCAGACTGATTGTATAAAAATTAAACTAGAACAGCCACTTCCCTATGTGCCCGCTGCATTATTTCAAATTTATATTGAATAGAATAAACAATGATATTTATTGGTTAAAAACATTAAAAATAAGACTTATGAGAAAAATCATTTATTTATTAATAACAGTTCTAAATTTTCCGATAGGAGTTGAAGCTTCATCGCAAGTATCTCTTAATTCAAGACAAAAAGTAACCGTTTATGAAACGGCCAAAGATACAACGACTAGATTAACGAATACCTTGTCACTAACTTTTGTTGAAAAGATCCCGATAAAAGAATCTGTAGCTGCAATTTTTATAGATACTACTAAAACTTTTCAAACGATTGTCGGCTTTGGCGGTGCATTTACTGATGCGTCTGCTGAGACATTCTATAAATTGCCTAGAAAAATGCAACAAGAATTCATAAATGCTTATTATGATAAAGGTAAAGGTATAGGCTATTCTATCGGAAGAGTACCTATTAATAGTTGTGATTTTTCTAGTAGTTCTTACACTTATGTGAAAGAAAATGATGTGTCGCTATCTTCTTTTGATATTTCAGTAGATAAAAGGTATAAAATCCCATTCATTAAAGAAGCATTAACTCAAGCAGGTACATTGATTATGTATGGAACTCCATGGTCTCCACCCGCTTGGATGAAAACCAACAATAATATGCTCAGAGGTGGAAAACTTAAAGATGAATATGCCAGTGTGTGGGCTAAGTACTATGTAAAGTTTATAGATGCCTATGAAAAAGAAGGAATTCCAATGTGGGGGATTTCCGTACAAAACGAACCTGCTTCTGTGCAACGATGGGAATCGTGTATTTACACGGCAGAGCAAGAACGAGATTTTATAAAAAAACATCTGGGACCTACCATGTGGCAAGCGGGTATGGCAGATAAAAAGATTATTGCTTGGGATCATAATCGAGGACTTATGCATCAGCGTGCTATGACGATATACAATGATCCGGATGCTGCGAAATACGTATGGGGAATCGGTATTCACTGGTATACAGGACATCACTTCGAAAATGTAGGTATTACTAAAGAGGCCTATCCTGATAAACATATTATTTTCACAGAAGGTTGTAATGAAGCTTTCAGGACTGATCGACTGAGTGATTGGAAACTAGGGGAGCGTTATGGAATATCAATAATCAATGATTTAAATGGTGGCGTTTGCGCCTGGACGGATTGGAATATATTACTTGATGAGAAAGGAGGACCGAATCATGTAGGAAATTATTGTTTTGCTCCCATACATGGAGATACTCAAACCGGAGAATTAATATATACTAATGCCTATTATTACATTGGACATTTCTCCAAATTCATTCGTCCAGGAGCTAAACGGGTATTGAACTCTACAACAAATGACGATTTGCTAGTTACCGCTTTTTGCAATGAAGACCAATCATTGGTAGTTGTAGTACTGAATAAAAGTGAAAAAAAATTACCTCTTGATATATGGCTAAACAATCAAGCGGTTCAAAATATAGTGAAGCCGCGTTCTATTTACACATATGTTATTAAGTGAATATAGAAGGTGTATTTGCTTTTTTAGCATAAGAATATTATATGACTTATTATAGTTGGTTTATTAGTATAACTTATTATATTAGAGTGCTAAAGAAGTGCAACATTAATATTGAATATGATTGCGGTAATATAATAAAAGTGTCTTTAGAATTATGCTTAAATTGATTTTCTGGGTAGATGTAAAAACTCCTAAGAATTCTCAATTCTACGATGGATAAAGACGCATAGAGAGAACTATCAAAATGATAGAATAGTCAAAAGATAAAAATAGGGAGGATGATAATGATTGAAAAATATGTATACAGATTTATTTCAGTAACACTACTTTTGCTCTTTTGGGCAGGAAAAGCGTATGCGCAACAATCTATAAAACTGTCGAATGGGACACTTAGTTTGGAATGGAGGAAAGGACAAGTGGGGTGGATGCTTGCTGTTTGCCAAGTTAGGCAAGGGAATAAATTCGTTTCTTTCGGTAAAGAATCTGGGTTATGTTCGTTGTTATATAGTAAAGAGAAGCCTTCAGAAGCGCCATTATCAGTTGTTCAAGATGGTGACACATTGCATTTTCCCGAAAAAAAGTTCAAGTACGTTTATCCTAAATTTCAAAAAGCAATAGCCGCTGTACCAATGAATAAAGCAGGAATCCGGGAAACGTTTTATCCTGCTGTTGCTCAAAAAGAGGGAAAGTCTATTCGCTTTAGGCAAGAAACTAGTTATGGAGACTATACTGCAATTTGGCGATTATGCAAAGATTTCCCCACAGATATTATAGTGGACTTGTCTTTTACCGCATCTAAAGATGGATTTTATTCACTCCCTTCTCCTACAGTTTGTACAATTACGGAAGATGAATTACAATGGGGTATTATTCCAGGGTTCTTTCAGGGAAATGAAATACAACCTGCATTTCAATTGTCTTATGCTTATGCACAGGGATTACCAGCTTATCCAGTGCTGTGTCGGGAAAGCACACTGACTACTTTGGCGTCCATAATTAGTAATAAAAGCGGAATAACGTTGGCTGTCATTCCTGACCCTGGTCAGGATAGAAACCCTTACTCAATAGATAAGGAAACGCATAATAGTATATGGAACATAGCTTTATCACATATGAATAGTGACGCGCATTTATCACCCACGGCCTATCATCCTGTATTGGGTGAGAATCAATCCTTCTTAAAAGCTGGTGAATGCACACAATTTAGTTTTAGAATAACGTTGGCTGATTCAGACTGGTATTCCGTATATAAGCATGCCATATATGATGTATATGAGTTTAAGAAAATATTGAATTTGAAAGATACTAAATTATCCCTTACTAATAGGTTGTTTATGCTGTATGATTATGTCTTAAATGAGAAGACAGCATTATGGAATTTTAAAGAATATCAGGGGGATACGATAGCAGCACAATCTTATATGAGTGGCGTTGTAGGAGCAGATAACGATGCTATGAAAAATTCGGATATAGGTGCAGTCTGGATGTTGGCAAAAATAACAGGTGATGAGTCCTTAAATAAAAACAAATTGCCATACATTGAAAAATTTAAGATGCATCAACAAGTTAAAGACGGTTTTTTTAAAGGAGTAGCGGAAGGACAATATTACTTATGGAAAAAGAAAATATTTACAGAAGAATGGGGAACTCACATTGAACCGATAGGTCTCACCTATTATACATTAATGGATTTAGGAAATATTCTGTTGTTCGAACCTGAAAAGCAGGAGTTGAAAACTTTGTTGAAAAATGGAGCAGATCGCTTGCTAGCGTGGCAACAGACTGACGGCAGTTGGATGATGGCATATGATAAGAAAACTCATGCTCCAATTTATACAGATTTGCAAGATTTGCGGCCTACTTTTTACGGAATGTTAATAGCTTATCGACTTTTAAAGAATCGTGAATATTTGAATGCGGCGGAAAAAGGTGCCCAGTGGCTTATCAAGGAAGGAATAAATAAGGGACATTTTACTGGCGTTTGCGGAGATGTACGTTTTGTAAATGACTTTGCAACTATCCAATGTGCGCAAGCTCTTCTTGATTTATATGAGGTAACTAATAAGAAAGAATATCTTGAAAAATCTATTGAGGCGGCTCGAATGTATACTTCATCCATCTATACTCATCCTATACCTACACAAGACATAAAGATAAGAAAAGGGAAATTCTGGGAAGATTGGCAGTTCTCTCAGAATGGGTTATGTTTTGAACATGGTGGTGCAATGGGATCTGCTGTCGATCATGGTCCAATTTTATTGCTCAGCCATTGTAGTCTATTCTTAAAAATGTATCAGTTGACCAATGATTCTTTATTTCTTGATATGGCAAGGGCTGGTGCTTTGGGTAGAGATGCTTTTGTTAACTCAACTACTGGTGTTGCATCCTATTATTGGAAGAATTTTGATCAAGGAGCAGGTAATTTTCCCCAACATGCTTGGTGGCAGATTGGATGGATATATGACTATCTGATTTCTGAGGTTGAATTAAGGTCAGAAGGTCGTGTGAAATTTCCACGAGGGTTCATGACGCCTAAAGTTGGTTCACACAAAGCTCTGGGCTTTCAGGCTGGGCAAATTGATGGTGAAAAGATTGATTTGATGCTTCGCAGTGATCTTGTATTTGTGGATAATTCAAATGTAGACTATATTACTGCATCCGATGTGAATCAAAAAAAACTATATGTTTTTCTACTTAATAATCAAAGCAAGAGCAATAACATTAAGGTATACTTTCCAGATACGCAGACATATAAAAATATAACGATAGAGCCATGGGGCTTAGAAATAATTACGCATAATAAGGGATAGAAAACTATTGCTGTCCGGTAAAACTTTGTCATGATAGAAATTAGATGTTTTTTTTATTCCATTATAGATAAACTCGCATAAATGTCTTATAAAGGTATTTTAATGATTAATGTTTCCATTTGTACACAGCACAAAATAACAAGTCGATTTTTGCAAACACAATATGATTTACTATATATGAGTCAAATATAAGGTTGCGATTTTTTTACCGGACAGCAATAATTGTAGGAATATTCAGTAAATGTCCTAAAAATAATGAGTTGGCATATGAAATGAGTAATTGTACTAGTTTTATATGCTGACTTTATTGTAGATTCCCATTCCACGATCTGAATTTCCTCAGTCGGTGCATGACGCTTCGGAAGAAGCCTGTAGACTTTTTCTGTAAACATTCGAAGAAATGCACATTGCCTCTAGGGCTTGATTGTATTTTGCGCTCGCAATAGTAATCAAGCCCTAATTGTAATGAACCGATCAGAATTTGAGGAATTAGAGTTGTAGGTGTAACAAAGTGGCCTGCCATTGAAGTGGTACTTATAATGGGTAGGTGTAAGTTTTCAACTTATTACTATTGGCGTAAAAAATGTTCTGCCGACAAAGATTGTCTTAAACAGGAGTAGGTCTCAGCCTGTTTAAAATAGTCGTCCCTTAAAAGAGACCTTCAGCGCTGATATTCAGAAATTTAATACGTATAATTCTTCGATGAATCTGCAAGTATTCTTATCTTTACATTAAGAAACTTGCAGGTTTTTATGATAAAAAAGCCCCATAATAGCTCTTCTTTATTCAGCAATTTATCTGATATGCTGAACCAATCGCACCCACTGTACAAGTTGGCAGACCAGATAGATTGGAAGAAATTTGATGACGCTTTCCTCCCTTTGTATTGTCAGAACAATGGTCGTCCCGGCAAGCCGATCCGCTTGATGTGCGGTTTGTTGATCCTCAAACACCTCCGTAATCTGTCCGACGAATCCGTAGTAGAGCAATGGAGCGAGAACGCTTATTATCAGTATTTTTGCGGTATGCAGGAGTTTACTCCCTCTGCCCCATGTGCATCTTCCGAATTGGTTCATTTCCGTAACCGTATCGGTGAAAGCGGTGTCGAGCTTATTTTTCAGGAAAGTATCCGTGTGAACAATAAAGATGACGACAAGCGTCATCACGATACAGCCTTTATCGATTCTACCGTCCAAGAAAAGAACATCACCTTCCCTACTGATGCGAAGTTGCATAAAAAGATAGTGAACAAAGTACTTGACATCGTGCATAAACTGGCACTTCCTCTTCGACAAAGCTATACCTTTGTCTTGAAGCGTATCTATCGCGACCAACGTTTCCGAAATCATCCCAAGAATCGAAACAAGGCTCTTAAGGCAGACAGGAAATTGCGGACAATAGCGGGAAGACTGGTCCGGGAACTCAAACGTAATCTTGGGAATAACCATGACTACGACAAGCTGCTTGGAGTATTTGAAGCCATCCTTTCGCAAAAGCGTAACAGTCAGAAAAAGATTTATTCCATCCATGAACCTGAAGTGCAATGTATCAGTAAGGGTAAGGAACATAAAAAGTATGAATTTGGCAACAAGGTATCTGTCATACGTTCCGCTACCGGCATCATCCTCGGAGCCATGGCCTTTCGTAATGAATATGACGGTCATACGATAGAAGCATCTCTGAAACAGGTTGAGCGTCTGACAAAGAGAAAGATCAAGATGCTTGCAGGTGACAAGGGGTATCGTGGCAAGAAAGAAATTAGCGGAACAAAGATTTTAATACCGGATACTCCCAAGAAATCGGACAGCCGATGTCAGAGATTGAAGAAACACAAATTGCTCTGCAAGCAGGTAGATATAGAGCCAACTATCTGATCATCGTTTAGATTGCAACTTTAGAGTGAGGGGAGACGTTATAAACACATTGCTTGCGGCGGCTACCAACAACTTCCAAAGAACGATGAAGTTCTTTGGAACTTTATCAAAAAGATCAGCGAGATACAGCTTGCTGACAATATCTCGCCTGAATGAATTTTTGGGGATGACTAAAATACTTTTCTGCTATTGTTGCTTATTCCTTTTTAAGAAAAAACGCTATTGATACTGAATTCATCAATGATGGGCAATTAGAGATTTTCTGATGTTATGTTGAGTTTATGTTATGTAACAAGCATATAGTTTGTCGGGAACGATTGCGGTTTCGTTCCCGATGATTTTATGTGAAAAATGCTTGTTGCCAATGTCTTATATTTATATCTTTGATTCAAAATTTATTTTTTGGAGACCTGAAGAAACAAAGTGCAAAACCTGCTAATTATTATTGTATATGAGAATGTCAAATTTCAGATGTTACGTTTTATTGATTTTAGCCTTTTCTTTTTTATACACTTATGCTCAAAAAAGAGAAGTAAACCAGGAATCGTATTTTTTAGTGCCAGAAAGTTTTTGTGATTTTGGTTCATGGCGAATTGAAACTGGAGGGGATTTGGGGTACACTCTCGTTGGAGTAAATCCACAATCACCTCGTAGTGCGTCTCCGGCAATAGCGAAAATAGGCATTAAAAACACGGGGGAATATAGAATATGGGTACATGCTAGAGACTTTACTTATCAACCTGGCAGTCGCTATTTTAACCTTATGGTCAATGATATATTATCGCCAGTAACCTTTGGCAAGCATGGAAAGAATAAATATCAGTGGACAGATGGGGGTATTTATAATCTAAAGGCAGGTGAGAACATTGTTAAATTAACGTGAGTTCGACGAATTGTAAGTGCTTATAAATTTGGTGATTAGCGAAATT
>OLNX01000137.1_pt1 | contig 74638 bp, 72 predicted proteins | sample 1672611 | NCBI WGS metagenome assembly OLNX01 (sample SAMEA3136705, study PRJEB25190) | human gut metagenome | reverse complement strand
CTGCCACGCCTTGGCTTTATGTTGTCGCAAGCGTCAAAGAAGCGTTTCAATTCATAGTGTGTAAAAGGATGCGGCGTATAAGTCCTCGGCACAGACCTTGGCACTTGCGGCAAGTCAATTTTCGTCATTCCACGCTTGTTCATGTACTTGATGAAGTCTAAGACAGGATAGACACGTGACACGCAGGAGTTTGTGCATTCAGTCGGACGTTGCCTGCACCATCTGTCCACGATTTCTTGGGTAAGCTCAGTTTGTCCCGGATATTCCCTTGCGCAAAAATGATCGAACAGTATTACGTTCTTGACATAGCTATGGCTGTTACGCCCGGAAGCCTTGCGGTATTTTACATACCCTTCTATAGCGTTGGATAGGAATGAAATAGTTTTCATACGTCAAACACCCCCTTTCCTACGGGAAAGTATTCTATGCTCAATGAACATTCCTTCAGCCTCTTGAATTCCGCACTAAGGTAGCGGTCGAGAGAATCCGGGGACGCATGGCCGAGGGTGGCACTTATGACAGGTTGCTGCACACCGCCCTGCAACAGGGCCGTTGCCACATTGTGGCGGAACAGATGCAGACTCTTTCTCTCATTTTCACCTTGTCTTATTCCTGCTTTGCACATGACTTTTGAGCATATAGCATCGAGATTGCTTGTATGAAGCCTTCTGTATGGCACCTGTACTGTGAGAAAAACATATGGTTCCGGGCTTCGGGGACGTTCTTTGAGCAGGTAATCAAATACAGCGTTTCCTACCACGGCACGGAGTGGCAATGTCAGGGGCTGTCCCGTCTTTGCCTGAGTGATTTTTATCAGGTCGTGTTCCCAATCGAAGCTGTCAAGCGTGAGTGCAGAGATGTCACATCCACGCAATCCCGTGTACATGGCCAAGGTTATGATGGCTTTGTCCTGTAGAGATATTGTGCTATCGTGTTCTAAAGTATGCCTGATAGCAGTCAGTTCTTGCTCCGTAAGGTATTGAATGTTTTTCCGCATATTGGGTATGGACGGCAGGTATGCGATTATACGTTCAACGGATTTGCCATAGTGAGGCAAACAGGATTTCAGCCCATATTCCACCGAATATTTGAACGAATGGCCCATTTTCGGTTTTCCGTCTTTGGAAAACACTTCCAATACCGCATTTTCTGTTATTGATTCGAATGAGTACACCCCCATTTCCTGTAGCCGGAAGAAGAACGAAGATAGCGCATACTTCACATTTATTGAAAATTTGCAACGTCTATCTACCATGTTGAAAGCCATGTCCGTTACATCCTTGTATTCTGCGCCGAGCAACTCATAGTGGTGAGGCTTGCTGTAGTGTTTGCAACCATCGGGTAATAATCCATTCTCAATATATTGGCAGATTACACGCAACAGGCGTACCTTGTTCCTGTAGGTATACTTGTTGGACCACAATTCTTTTAATGTCGGTTCAACGTCGGAGAAACTCTGCCATTTATAATGGTTAGCATTTTCCGATAGCCACTCAGCCATTTTCTTCACATAGCCTATGTACATGGCTGAATAACCGGTTTCTTGTAAATAAGAAACAAGCCCCTCGACTTTTTCATTCAGATTAAATATGTCCATAATCGCATCTTGTTTAAAAGTTATTCTACAATTATGACGGAATATAATCAGAACTGTTTACAGATCAAAACAAATGATTACTAAATAATTGAGTGATTTAATAGGAAACTCATAAAAGTTCTGATAATGGCATAAATCCGAAATTTTGGATTTGAGCCACATTTTCAAGAACTTAATGTTTCAGACGCGCCACACGAGGGTTGCGGGCATCGGCAACACTAAAGGCTCACAAAGGGCTGCTAACCTGCTTTTCGCAATCCGTGACATTCAGAAGCGGACAGGGCGCGATTTGGGCGCAACATTCCTGTCGGGAACTGTCGTTGTCAATGCCCTTACGGAGCTTTATGTGATGTTCAAATATATGCGCCCTGCTGAACTGAAACGGCAACGGATAAGCTGCTTTGATGCATGGGCGGCAATATTCACCAAGAAATGCGCCGATTACGAGTTGAACGTGACAGGGAGCATCAAGCGCAAAGAACGCTTCCGCACATATATCAAAGTGCCGGAACTCGCCGCTTTCCTGCGTGAGATAACGGACTACCGCACAGCCGACATGATTAACCTCGATGTGCCGGAGAAAAATGTGCGCTTCCTTTCCCATGCGCCGACAATCGCACAGGAGGAAATGATAGGGCGGCTTGTGTCATTCGCCAATTCCGGGAACTGGGAGGATTTGGGTCTTGACACTCCCGAACCTGACAATCTCGACAAGGCAAAAATGCTTATTGCCACAAACGTAGCCCGTAAGATGGCTCTCGACATGAGGCTGCTCGGCGACAAGTTCCTTGACGATGAAAACAACAAGGCTTCCATCTGCGCAAGGACGGTCTATGACTATTATGTGCGCTCAAACGCAAACCGTGGCACACAGTTCGTGTTCAGCGACCTTTCCACCTACAAGCCTAACGAATGGAACATCTACAGCGACATAAAGGAGAAACTTGTACGGCTCGGCATCCCTGCCGGTGAGATACAGTTTATCCAGTACGCCACCACGGAGAGGGCGAGGAAGAAGTTGTTTGCCGACATGAACGCAGGTCGGGTGCGTGTGCTTTTCGGCTCGACATCCATGTTAGGCACAGGCGTTAACGCCCAACAGAGGGCTGTAGCGGTGCATCACCTTGAGATACCGTGGCGACCTGCCGACATGGAACAGCGCAACGGTCGGGCTGTGCGTAAGGGCAACACCGTGAAGCTGTGGGGCAACAACACCGTGGATGTGGTAATCTATGGCACGGAAAAGACACTTGACGCTTATAAGTTCAACCTATTAAAGAACAAGCAAATGTTTATCAATCAGATAAACAACGGCACAATAGCCGTGCGTCGCATCGACGAGGACAGCATGGACGAGGACAACGGAATGAACTTCGCCGAGTTCGTGGCTATCCTTTCGGGAAACACCGACCTGCTGAATAAGGCAAAGCTCGACAACAAAATCATGCAGCTTGAAAAGGAACTTGCCATATTCAAGAAAGAGCGGGGACGTGCGGAGCGTAAGATTGCGCAGAACGGACAGGACATCGAAAAGGCGGCAACCTTTATCCGGCGCATGGAAGATGACCTTGAGTATGCGGCATCATATACAGGCGAAAAGGTCGTTTCCCTGCTTTCCATTGGCGAGGACACGGCGGAAAAGACAGGGCGCGAGCTTCACAGGATAGCCAAGACATACCGGTGCTGTGCATATTCCACCATTGGCTCCTACATGGGGCTTGACCTCTTGGTAAAGAGCGAATGTAACCTTGACGGCTCATTTGACCGCAACACTTTCTTTGTCGAGGGAAAAAGCGGTCTGAAATACCGTTACGGAGTTTCCGGCGCACTGCCGCTGGGATTTGCAGACACGGCACTCTATCCGCAGGCCACGCTTGACAAACTGCCCTCTATCATCAGGCAACAGCGCGAGCGTATGGCGAAACTCGAAAGCGAAGTTCCCACGTTACAGGCCATCGTAAGCCGCACATGGGGCAGACAGGACGAGCTGGACACACTGAAAAAGGAATGTGACGAGCTGAAAAAGCGGATTGACGAAAGCCTTAAGGAGAACAGGCCGGAACAGGAAGAAACGGCGACTGAAACGGACACCACGCCGATACCCGGCAGGAGAACGACCGATTACGCCGCCTGATTTATACAATATCATCTGACCTTTCCCCCTGCTTGGTTGTGACAACCGGGCAGGGGGATTTCATTTTCACATGATACGGACGGCATCCCATGCGCCGGCACCCTGTTTTATATATCCATACCGCAGAGACCCTGTTATATCCCGGTGGTTGCCATTTATAGCCTATGCGCACGCTTATACGGAATACAAACCCGGTTTATGCCGGAGCGGTTATACCTTTTTTATAGAAATGATGCTGTCATGTCTGCCAATCCGATATGGTTTCCAGATGCAAAATTGGTGCATCCATGCAATCCACTGAGGTTTGAAGTGCATTCCACATTGAAATCTTCCTGCTGGCGAGCGTATTTCAACATGGAAAACCTGTGGATGGCAGAGGCGGATACACCGGGAGGCATCCGAAAACCCGTAATCGGATCCGGCAACGATTCCGAGAAAAGGGAAAATGTCAAACCAAACAAAATAAACCATTATGGCAGTACAAAACCAGACCATGCACGAAGCGGAAGCATATCTCCGCAACACGGAAAATCCCACATCATTATATGTAATGATTGACGGCAAACGCAGAAGACTGTTCATCAACCGCAAAGAAAATGTAATCGGCATCATCGCACCGGGCAAACGCATACGCGGCTATCTGTTCAGCGACTGGAACGCCATCGAGAAAGTCCTTTATCCGCAAACCGACAATACGGAAGCCGACCGCAGACTCGTACTTAAGTACCAGCGTCTTGCTAAAACAGCCACGTTCAAAAGCGACTGGCTCAAGCGCATCGCTGCCGCCGACCCCGATAAGTCCCCTTACGAGAACCGCATCACGACAGGTACAAGGATTGACGGCAAGTGCATAAGGCTCCGCACATTGGAAAAATACTGCGGAAGCGGGGTAATGAGCCGTTTCATGGAAGCGGTCAGAAACGGTACGAGCTACCACTCCGCCCGTTTTGAATACTGCGGCTATGACGGGACATTATGGTGTGAACCGCGAGAGGACGGCATGATTTCAGCCGGTTTCAGCAAGGAATATCACGGGACAGGCAACGGCTACTATTATCTCCTTATCAACGATGAGACGCTGATAGGCTACGATGTGGACTGACCCACAGCCGGATATTGCCATGAGGGGTTATAAAATCCCTCATGGCAGCCTTGCGCAGTTTTCCCCTTTATACCCCTCATACTGCCGGTACTCCTTTTATACAGTGGAGAATACACTGGAGATTTTCCCTCCGGTCAAAAATGCCTGTTGTATATAAATAATCCTGTTATACCAGTCTTACCATAGTTCTTTCTCAAGACCTCCCGACCGGGGTTTACGGCGCGAAGTTCGGCATCCGGGAGCGACGGGAAAGGTCATGCGCTGTTTCAGCGAGATTTTGCGGCATGGGCGAAAAATCATCTTGAAAACCTTGCCTTTCGCCCCTTGACGATGCCACTGTAATGCGCAGATAAACCTCTTGCGGATGGCTTCGGAAAGAAGGTTCCAGGATAGGGAAATAAAAATTAAAACAGATTTCAGATATGCGTACAAAAAGAATGACAGCAGAACAAGGCAGGAGATGCGGCATCAGCCGCTTCCCCAATTTCCACCGAACAGGCTCGATAAGGGGCATGAAGAAGCTCTATTACGGCAATGATGCTCTTCTCGTAAGATGCGGACAGTATATCTATAACGTGACAAGCGACCCGTCAATATACAATCAGGCAACCATCTAAACACCATATTCCTATGAAGAAGCAGATAATCTGGACAAGCGACTATTATTTTGATGACAAGGCGAGGGAGGAATACGAGAACTCGCAGCGTGTCATACTCGATGACGAAGACTACACTGTAAGCGATGCAGATTGGGCGGAAGTCATCGACAACTATCTTTCGGACGAACGCATGAACCTTGACAAACAGATTGACGGCGTTGTCATGGCTTTTGCCGACTTCGGTTTTTGGAACGGCAGACGGCAGGGCTACAAGATACTCGGTCACAATGTAAACGGCATCTTCAACGTGTCGGAAGATGATAACGAATGGTACGGTGACGGCTTCAATATCCGTGGCAGCCTCACGCACCACGACGGCACCCACCATGTACTTTACCGTGTGGTAAAAGACATGGACGAGGCGGAACGCATCGGGGAAATGATTTACAACCGTGAGATAGACGAAACCGGCTTCCGCAAAAAGACCCGCTCGCTCTATCCGTATGTGGCTGAGATTTACGGATGGAAAACAGGACGGTTCGGAACGGCTTTCGATAAAGCGATGTGACCGGTGACAGGCTCCGGTATGGGGTCTGTCCACAGCCTATGTTTCCATGAGGGATTTCGTAATCCCTCATGGGAGCCTTATGCCGTATCCTCCTTTTATAACCGGTCCCCGTCCTTTTATACGGAACAGCTCCTTTTATGCCACAGGCTTCCCCTCCCGGTAAAAGCGGAGTGTCTGCAATATTTCCAGCCATAAAACATCAGGAGCGGGAGCCGGATAACCGGCATCACGCTCCTTTTTGTTTTTTCGCAGGAAATCTTGTTGACAAAACATGACACTTGCCGTATCTGCCATCCGCAGGCGGCAAAAGTCATTTTCGTTTTGTCTGACAGACCATTGTTTACCCGCCCAAGCCTGTGCCTGTCAGAACGGCCATGCGGCCGATCCCTTTTTCTCACCCGGGGACTTTCCCGGCAATACCATACGGTTTGCCACTTTTAGCATATAATTTCCTCTTGTATGATTGACGGGCTTCAATCCAGCCAGCGGTTGCGGCCGGTGTTTTTTTCGCTGCAAAGTTAGTGTGTGCCGAATGGACATCAAGCACCGCTTACGCTAATCCGACGAAAAATAACGGCAGCCTTCCATTGATTCCGTGAATCAAGGCATTCCATGATTTTTAACCTGATTTGCCTGCCTAACCATTCTCCGTAACACACACAGTCGTGATTGCATGAAAAAAATCCTCCCGACCGGCAAGCTGAACGGCTTAGGACGGACAGGGAAATAAAAATCAAATTTCAAAAACACTGCAAATATGAAAAGTACAGAACGCTTCAAAGAGGCAATCAAAGCCTATCTTGACAAAAGGGCTGAGACAGACGAGTTATTCCGTGTGAGATACGAGGCAACGACACGCACGATTGATGATGTGGTGACTTATATCCTCAATCAGGTAAAGGCATCGGGATGTTGCGGTTTTTCGGACGATGAAATATACTCCATGGCAGTCCATGTCATTGATGAGCCTGATATGGAAATCGGCAAGCCCATAGACTGCAATGTCGTGGTGAACCACCATGTAGAACTGACCGAGGAAGAGAAAGCCGAGCAAAAGGCTCTTGCGCTGAAACGTTTTCAAGATGAAGAAATGCGCAGACTACAGACCGCACACAGCAAGCCAAAGGCTGCAAAGCCACAGCCCGCAAAACAACCTGAACTCTCACTTTTTGACTTTGAAGCCTTATGAAACCACGCACGGCATTTCAACGCAGGGTAACGGAGGCAAGCAACCGCTTGAAGCCGTTGCCCGAAGCACAAGAAAAGTGGGCGCAGAGAAAAATCGCATCGCATTTCTCATTCCGAACCAAAGGGCATATCAATGTCTGTTCCGAATGTGGGGTAAAGTTCGACAATGGCAGCAACGTCAAGCATGTAGTCTGCCCCGAATGTGGGGCAAGGCTTGAAATCCACGACACCCGAAAGAGAATATACAGCGAAAAGCAGGTGTTCAGCACACTTGAGACCGTTGACGGCTTGCAGGTACAGCGTATCTACATGCTTCATTCCGACTACCGCAGGGGACACAAGGCGAAGCATGAGGCAGTGGAAATCATACGCAGGTGGTATGACGGCGATGGTAACTTTGCCGTTGAAGCAAGGCACAGAAGCATGAATTATTATGTGGATGTATTCCTCTATTCCACAAATATTGAACTGAAAAAGGACTGCTATGTTTACCGGACACTTGCCAACTCGTATGTCGCTGCAGGGGCAAAGATACTGCCGTATTTTCGCAAAAGGGGTGTCAAAGGTCGTTTCCCGAATGTCAGCCCCGACAAGTTATTCAACGGATTGGTTACAGACCCACGCATTGAAACCTTACTGAAATCGGGAAACATTAAAGACCTTGCCTATTTCCTTGACCACATGGATGAACTTGGCAAGTTGTGGAACTCATACAAGATAGCCATGCGCAACGGCTACCGTATTTCCGATATTTCGCTATGGGCTGACCTTGTGCAAGCCCTTGAATATTGTGGCAGGGATATTCACAGCGCACATTACATCTGTCCTGACAACCTCAAGGAGGCACACGACTATTGGACGAAGCGTAAGGCACAAGCCGTTGAGAAAGAAAGAAACCGTAAGGAGCTGGAAAAGGCGATGAAGCGTGAAGCCGATTTCATAAGGCTTAAATCCAAGTTCTTTGACCTCACGATTTCAGACGGCACGATTGAAATTATTGTGCTGGACAGCATAAAGGCTTTCAAAGAGGAGGGTGAGACCATGCACCATTGTGTATTCTCTAATTCATATTACGACCGCCCCGACAGCCTTGTGATGTCGGCACGGATTGAGGGGAAACGCATTGAGACCATAGAACTTTCCCTTACCGATATGAAAATCCTGCAAAGCAGGGCGGTTTGCAACGGAACATCGGAGTACCACGACCGCATCATCAACCTGCTCAATTCCAATCTTCACCAAATCGCAAGGCGTAATACGGCATGAAGCCGTATTGCGTTTTGCGTGAATAAGCCGTTCCCGGCATACTCCGGATAATATAAGCCTGACTCCCGGCATATCCCATTTTTACAAAGGCGATGTCTTCACGTCAGAAATCCGTATTTCCTTTTTTATACACCCTATGCAGGGAAGCCAAAAACCCCCTTTTATACAATCGTCCTTTTATATTCTTGAAACGATAATCTTTCTAATAATCCAGCAGACGGCCACAGTCGTGCCAGTCACCAATCATTTCGTTTTTCTCACTCGCTTCGATGAGCTTCTGCAGACGGCTGTAAAACAATCGGGCATCTGACTTCTTGCGTTGGATATTGTCTATCCTGACACGCTGGTAAAGTTCCGGAAATGACCGGAAATTGTTCCACGCAGCCGGTCTTGCCTTAAATGCCTCAATGATTTCCGGAATAATGACAAATCCAGCTTCAAGATCCGGACAGGCGGCTCGTCCGCTGTCTGTCATCAGGCCGAGCCGTTCAAGCCGGCGACACCGTTCCTTGTTGAGTTCTGTCCAAAGCCCCGTTTTGGAGCGTGGACCGAAACGCTGCAGCGTGACACCATCCACATTCTTGACAGTCGAATCTATCCAGCCGAAGCATAAAGCCTCTTCTACCGCATCGAGATACCATAAGGCATCCTCCGGCGCAGCCTTGCCGCGTTTTGCCACAACCCAGCACTCCTTTTCTATTGCGCTGTTATTCATCAGCCATTTTCGGAAGTCAGCCCTGTTCCTGATATCAAGAATATTTCTGTATGCCATGTTTACTTTAATATTTCAACACTGCCTGATTAATCCGCTTTATATACGCGCATAATGCAAACAATTATTTGATGCCATCTGAACCGTTACAGTCAGCGGCTGCAAAATTAACTATTTCTCGGCATAGTGCATTGATATATACCGGCATTAACGAAAAAACTCTTCAAAAAGCATCATGGATCAAATTGTGATGTTCATTTCTATGCCGTAACCGGCCTGTCCCTTTTATATCATTCAAATTTGCTTCATCTGTCTGGCCGTCCTCCCCGGAATTATTTTACCGCGAAGTTAAGACCGCCATGCAACCGTCAAGGCCATGCCTGCCGATGACATCCGAAAATCTTCCTCCTGCGGAGAGTATTTTCGTGTCAGCCTTGTCTTTATGCATGCCGTCAGTTTCGTGTTTGCAGTAAAATAAATTCCAGGAAGCCGGGACATACCCGGAAGAAAGGGAAAAGTAAAACTTAAACTTAAAATCATCAGTTATGGACAACAGACTAAACAAGGAACAGGAACTTGCAAAGCAAGTGGAAGCGGCTCTCAACTCCTACAGCTTCAGCCCCAAGCTGTTTGCCGCAGAAATCCCGACAATGCACCGCACGTTGCAGCAGTCGCTGTGGCGGCTCATAAAGGAGTGTGTCAAGGTTATCGCAGACGAGAAGACAGGACACGATGACCGCAACATGGCTTCACATCTTGAAGCCAAAGAGATGCTTGAATACTTAAACAAACACGGACGGCACATACCGTTTGTATAAAACACTATGAATATGGAACAGAAATTTTATCTGCTTGCGACACTGATTGAAATGCAGGACAGCGTTTCAGACGGACACGCCCTGTATCGTTCGCTTGACGATGCGATGAAGGCATTTGAACAGGAGATTGCCGACTGTCAGGAAAACTTCAACGTGCGGTACGGCAGCACTTTGATTGACTTGCCACGGTGCAAGGAGTGGAGAACGGAAGACGGTTACGGCTATACGGTGACGGTTGATGAAATGATACCGCTATGAAAAAGCCAAGATACAACTACATCCAAAAACTGATTGACCGGATAACCAAGTCCGGTCAGTCAAACAATGACTGCTTTACCTATTACGGGCATCTTGTGGAACTACAAAGCGGCACAAGCGGCTATGTTTCTGTGACACTGTACAAGACCGATGACAGATACGGCGGAGAACTCGCGGATTTCAGCTTCGACTATTGGACGCTTGAACTGCACTTTGTCGGCACGATAGGAAAGGTTTTGACGGAGAAAATCATCAGTGCCTTCAGACATTTCTATGCTCCCCGAAAAATCCGTGTCTCTTACGACCAAAACGAGTATGAGGACGAGGACACGACCTATGAGTATGACGAGACGGATTGGGACAAGCCGCCCGTAAAAAAGTTAAACAAGTAACAATCAATAAACAAAAGGATTATGACATTCGATTACAACAAAGAAAACAAGACACCCATGTCATTGGTGCTTGAGAACGGCATTACAGCCGAGGGCGAGTTTATAGACCTCAGAATAACCGTGGAGACCCTGCCGAAAGGGAAGCAGTGGTATCAGATACGCCACTGTGACGATGACGGCTCTGAACCTGCATCCCTTAAAAGGGGGTGCGTGGCGGTAAACTTTTTCGGCACGTTCATCTGTGACCCGATAGCCGGAATGAATGACGGTGACGAACTGGAGATAACGGAATGGGGCTGGTGAATGACAGCCCCACTGACAACTTAAAATCAAGGATATATGAAGATAAAGAATTTTGCGACATTCGGGCTTTTCGTTGACGGCGATATGACAGACAGCGGAAGCATACACGCCATGGAGAACGAGGCGACACGGAGAATACTGAGCGGACAGGCGGAAGCCGCACACATATCCGTCTTTGACTTTGAAGGTGAAAAGGTTGTGGAGAAAACGCCTGTCCTATCCCTCCGCAGGAACAATAATGACATCATCATCGCCAATATGCTGCTGCCCGACAATCCTGAAAGTAATCCCGAAAATGTCAGGAAAAGCCGCACTCTGATTGAGATAAAGGATATTGTCGATGAAATCATGGAGTGCGACAGTCTGGTTGACCGTACCGAATTTGACACCGTGCGATGCAACATCGGCGGCGGCATGCTCTGGCTCTGCGACCTTGAGAAACTGCAGCGGCATTTCGATATAAAGGGCGTTATTGCCGAGGGTGACAACATCGCCCTGCTTATCCGAAATTACCAACTTTGAACAATTCTCCCTTTGCCTTCTCGACCGGGGCAAAGGGAGTTTTTCCTTTTTACAATCAGGGGCATAATCCCTTTATAGCGCGTCGTGACCCGTTCCTTTTTTATTCGCCGGTTTATCCACCTGTTTTATCCGTCGGACCTGACTGTTATAGTTCTCTGCCATGATTTCACTCATGCCGTCTTGCCTCTACGGATTATTTCTGCAAAGGTAGCGGCAGACCCCGCCAAACGGAAAATCCAGGACGGCGGAGCCTTATGGGGAATCTTCCTCCATGTTCATGGAGCGTATTCCCCATCCTTGATTTGCCTTATTGCGGCCAGTCCCCTTTGCCGGCAGAAAAATCCCTTGAGGCAAGCCGAAATGCTTCCGAACAGAGGGAACAATAAAATTAAAACATATCATACTATGGCAAAGGTAATTGACGAGAAAGTCAAAAGACAGCTGGAGAAAAAGACAACATTTTTCCTCAAATACTTCCCCGTGCGTATAAAGAACGTGGGCGAGGACGCTGTGGAAGCACGCAAACTTGTATGGGCATTCAAGGATGCGGAGGACGGAGCATGTGAAAAAGTGGCACGGATGACAGCCGACCACATCAGCAAGGAGTATGGAGATAGAGCCAAGGACATCGTGTTTGTCTGTGTCCCTGCCAGCACGCAGGAACAGAACGATAGCCGTTACAGACGGTTCTGTGAGAGGGTCAACGAACTGACAGGCATCCGCAACGGCTTTCCGCACGTGAGAATATCGTGTGACAGGCTCGCAGTGCATGAACACCGCCACGACAAGGCTGTCCGCACGGCACAGGTGATAGAGTTTGACAATGATTATTTCTTTGGAAAGGAAGTCGTGGTCATGGACGACATCATCACCACCGGCATGAGTTACGCTTTGTTCGCCAATCAGCTTGAAACATTCGGGGCAAACGTGCTGGGCGGCATATTCCTTGGACGCACACATTACCGCTATGGAAAGTAACGCAAATCTTACAGCCGTCAGCAGGCGGTGTTCCGCAGCCTTTACGGGACACCGCTCACTTCCCTATGACAAAACGGCAGACATAAAAGCCGCATTGACGGAACTGATAAGGGAATGGCACGGAAAGGGTGTCACCAATTATATATGCGGCATGGCGTTGGGTTTCGACCTTATGGCTGCAGAATGTGTGCTACAGGCAAAAAGGGATTTCAACGACATCATGCTCACAGCCGTCATACCATTCCGCGACCAGTGCGGAATGTGGAACCCGAATGACCGCCAACGCTACCATGCCGTCTTACGGCAGGCGGATTTCCGCATATTGCTGAGCGAAAGGTATTACAAAGGCTGTCTGCTTGTGCGTAACGACTTCATGCTCAGCCATGCGTGCCGTATTGTTGCCTGTTATGACGGACGGCGGCGTGGCGGCACATTCTACACCTGTAACAGGGCAAGGGCGATGAACATTCCTGTCATTAATCTGTATGACCGCTTGGAGGGATAGTGCGTAAGTCCCGCATATCCATGACAATCCGGGGAGAGGGAATTTACCTTTTCTCGGACAGCGCAAGGCAGCCCTTTTATATCCTGCCGGTCATCCCGGCCGGCATAACCTGTTTTACCCCGTACTCACCTTTTTGCAACCTTACGGTGTCTTCCCGTTTATACCATTCCGCAACCACGGTCTTTTCTGGTCTCTTTCCCGTCGTCACCGGTTTGGTTTTATCAGATGCGAAGTTCGGCAGTCCCGCTTGATCCGACGGCTTGAAGTGCATTTCTTGCAAAATCTTCCTCCTGCGGAGAGTATTTGGCAAGAAAAGCCGTCGTATGAAGCTGTACGGACAACCGTGTGTTGCATCTGTAAAACCCCAAAACGGTTCCGGGAAAAAGGAACTGAAGAAAGGGAAAAAACAAACATTCAATAACCCACTAAAACCATACGAAAATGGAAGCAACACTCAATCAGACAGCAGTAAAGGACATCACAATGGTTGCAATCTCCGCAATCCGTCCTAACAGTTTCAACCCACGCAAGCACTTTGACGCAGAGAGCTTGAACGAACTCGCAGACAGCATCCGTCAGCAGGGAATGCTACAGCCTGTCACCGTGCGCCCCACAGCAGACAACGGCTATGAGCTTGTTTTCGGTGAGCGCAGATACCGTGCTGCAACGATTGTCGGCATGCAGGAAATCCCTGCCATAATCTCCGACCTTTCCGATGAGGAAGCCGAGGAAATCGCCATCACCGAGAACCTCCAGCGCAAGGATGTGACACCCATGGAAGAAGCCAATGCCTACCAACGGCTCATGGAGAGCGGACGGCACGATTTATCCTCTCTCTCCGTGCAGTTCGGCAAGAGCGAGGCTTATATCCGTACACGGCTTAAATTCGCATCGCTTATCCCCGAAATCGCCACCCTGTTGGAAACGGACGAAATCACGGTCAGCGTGGCAAGTGAAATCTGCCGATACGGTGAGGACATACAGCGTGAGGTGTACGAAAAGCACTTGAAAGAAGATGTGACATACAGCAGTTGGCGAGGACAGAAAGCCTCCGAAATCGCAGGAAACATTGAACGGCAGTACACTACAGACCTTGACCGTTACTTTTTCGACAAGACCCTGTGCCTGTCATGCCCCCACAACACCAACAACATGTCGCTTTTCTGCGAGGGCTGCGGAAAATGCGCAAACCGCACCTGTCTTGCCGAAATGAACGCATCGCACCTTGTGGAGAAAGCCCTGCAGGTGTTGGCTGACAACCCTACCGCCATACTCGGACATACCAGCTATGACTTCAACCTTACCGCAGTGGAGCGTCTTATGGCTATGGGGTATGAGGTGGAAGTTATCCCTACTGGTTACATCCAATATCCCCGACAGCCCGAAGCCCCCGAAAAGGAAGCATACGACAGCGAGGAAACATACACGGAGGCATACACGGACTATGAGCAGAAACAGGAGGGCTACAGGGAGAAATGTGCTGAAATACTCCGCAAAAACGAAGAGGGGGAAATCGTGCTCTATGCAAGGGTCGGCACGAATGGGATAACCCTGTGCTATGCGAGAAAGACCGACACCGCAGCAGACGGCACGGCACAAGGACAGCCAGTCTCGCCAATGGAGAAGCTGGAGAAACAGGACAGGCGCAACAAGGAAATCGCCATTGAAAAGACTATCGAGGACACCAAGAAGCAAATCCTCAACATCGATGTGGCAGAAGCCAAGTTCGGGGCTGACGAGGACAGGATGGTTTATTTCTTCCTGCTGTCAAGCCTGCGGAGAGAGAATTATGCCCTGCTGGGCATTTCCGAGGAACAGACTCGATACCTCAATGACGAGGACAAGATGAACATCATCGCCAATCTGACGGCAAAGGCAAAAGCCGTCATCCGCAGGGATTATCTGATAGCGCAGTTCAAGGACGCATACAGGAACAATGCCACGGCAGACCTTATGCTTGACTTCGCACGGAAGCACATGCCGGATGAGCTTGCCGAGATTGAGAGCGGATATAACCAAATCTACGAGAAGCGACACCAACGCATCGAAGAACGGAAAGCCGCTATCGTGGCAAAGGAAAAGGCTGCGGAAGAAACGGACGGCACGGCAAACGCCACCACCGAAGAAACGAAGCAGGAAGAAACGGCAGCCTGACATTTGATATGCGACCTATGCGACAGGCAGGGTGGAGAAATCCGCCTTGCCTGTCTGCATGGCATATTCTTACCATACGGCAGACAGCGAAACACCTGTTATACCGCAGATTTAGTCGACCGTTTTACCCCTTTATAAAAATGACTTCGTTTTCCTCCATTTATATACGCGATGCCACACATCCTGCCATCCGTCCGGCCGGATCTGCTTTTTCCCTTGCAAAGTTACTGCGAGGGAACTCCGGCCCAAGTACCGCCATGCTATCCCGGCATTATATTACAGCAGCCTTCCGCGATTTGTCGCCAAATCGGGTATTCCGTAAAATAACGGCAGGATTCCTTGTGCCTGTTCCCCGTCATTCGCAGTGATGGCCGCAAGTAAAAAACAAATCCCGACCGGACGGGACAATAGTCCTGATGATAGGGAAAACAATATCAATCATAAACAATAAACAGCACAATGGAAAAAGAGTATGTGATGAATGTAGCAAAGACGGCAAGAGAGCAGTTGTTCGGTATGACGCCAACCATGGTGATTATGTCCTGGGGCGTAAGCGGCATGTATGCCACGGTATTCAAGGATATGCCGGCACTTATGCTCAAGGTCAACGGCAGGCTGTTCAAGGGCTTTGTCGTAATTGCCCTGAACGGAAGTGACTATTACGAGGTTTATCTGAACAACGAAAAAGAGACGCGGCTTATCAGCGATGAAGTATGTTTTGATGAACTTGGCGAGCTTATAGACCGCCACATCGAGCGAGGAGACAACAAGAAAGAATACGACGAGTTTTGCAGCAGCCAGCTGATGAAGCTCGTGACAGGATAATCTCTTATGACTGATACAGGGTGACGGGATGTCCGAGGATGTCCCGCCCTTTTGCCTTCTGTGGCAGGAATCCGCTTATAGCCGCGCCCGACAACACCGGTTGCCGGGCGAACTGTGTCCAGGCTTTCCCGGACATGACTGCAGCCCTTTTATACCTGTTTTCATTCCTCCTTTTTCTTTCGGGGGCCGAGCGGCCCCTTCCAGCGTCCTCGGTCAAGCTCTACGTTGGCTTCGTTCAGGATGCGGAACACGCTGCTCCGGCTGCGGAAGCCCGACTTCTTGAAAATCTCGTCGATGGGGAATCCTTCAAGATACATATTGACCACACGCTTGTTGCGCTCGGCACGGCACATCGCCTTGTCGCTGATGCTCTCGATATGTTTCTTGATCCGGCTTTTATGACGCGAGGACTTGCGGATGGCGTTCGCCTCCTTCGGGAGCAGGGCGATGGCTGTAAGCACATCGCTGGTCCGCGTTTCAGGGAACAGCTCGTTGCCCGAATCTATCCGGTCATGTATGGAGACCAGCCTTATGTTCATCAGCCGGCAGAACTCCAGAAAGAAGACGAGCTGCCTCGCACCCCGCAACGCATTTGACAGTTTGGGGATGACGACCGTATCTCCGAACTGGATACGCGCCATGAGGCTGTCCCACTGCGTCCTTGCCTTATCCCCCGACAACAGTTCCTCACGCACTATCTCCACACAGCCGAAGTTCTCCATCCATCCGCCGTCGGCCGAGAAGTCCTCATAACCGGGAGCCGTCATTATATATCCTATTTTTGCCATCGTATGAAAGAGTATGATTCAGAGTGCAAAATTAATCAAATCATCCGACAATCAATCAAACTCTCCGCAAAAACAGCCATTACCGCACCATTTTTATGATTATTTACCTAATCAGGTTTTTTTGCGGGATAAATTTTGTGTCAGCCACAGAAGATTATCTGACTGCCCCGTCAGATTTTCCGCAGCAAAAACACAGTATGATTTATGTGCCTTTCCGGTTTGTCTTTCAGTGTCTTTGCTTTACAACATCAAGAGTTGCAGATGTTTGTGAAAATCATATTCAGAGTATGATATTTCAAATAAATATAAATATAATTACGATTGTACTTTCGTGTCAGAATAATACTCTAATTTCGCGGCATCAAACCATCGCTCATGCGAGAAAAACAGATATTGATATGACTGATTATCCGTCAAAAAAGACAATGTTGCGGCAGATTGCCGCCCTGTTGCCGGCATTGCTGCTGGCGTTGTCACTTTCCGCCTGCAAGGACGGAGATTCCGGGACAAAAAGTTTTCCCGGTGCCGATGCCGCGCTGGAAGATTACAAGTCCTTCCTGCGCTCTGTCTCCCAACGGAAGACTCTCTCGACTTCGGAGCTTGTTTCCTCCGTACTGGAGTGGAAGGCCCTTGACGATTCGGTGAGCGCCGCCATGTTCCGTGACAGTGTACACACGGACCGCGCGGCTGTCGATTCGGCATACTTCTCCCTGCGCGATTCCATCACGGACATACTGGCATCGCTTGTTGACGGCCGCAAACGCTCGTTCCTGGATTATCTTGACTTCGCGCTGGCGGTCAACAGGCCGGGACTCGACTCGCTCTCAAGGCAGTTCATGATGTCGGCGCACCGGTTCTATGCCTCGATGGATTCCGTCCCCGTCTTTGGACTGGACAATGTTTCCACCATCCGCAGGTATGAGGACATCCTCGACGATGCCGCACGGCGTGGATTCCGGGACAAGCGTGACCTGTTCACGTTCCTGCGCAACGAGGACAGGGCTTTCCGCTCGTTCCTCGGCCACCTGCCGACACTCGGCGACATCCCTCTCGCCAAAGTCCGTGACGGCTCGTCCGCACTGATGAAGGAGATGATCGGGCTGTGCCAGGGGGACAAGCCGTCATTCACGACCTCGGAAGTCGTGATACTGCTGACGATGCGCAACAACCGGCGTCTGCTACAGAACGCACTGCAATGTGTCAACGACATCAACAACCGCAAGGTCAAGGGCGGCGACCAGTCGGCGGCCTATCTGTGGATGCTGCTCCAGCCCTGGATCTCGTTCGACGGCTTCGCCCTCTCGCTGATGAGCGACGCGCAGGTCGGCGTCATGCAGGTACTGGCTACGGAAACGCCCAAATGTATCGTCAAGCTCGGCAAGCCGCAGTTCCCCATCGACACGGAGGAGCTTCCCTCGCTGCTTATCAAGACCACGATTACCAATCTATGACCGACATAAAAACAAGATACGACTATGCTGAAACATAAAATTGAACGATTCCTCACTTATATCTCCATGCAGATGCCGGCACTCATGTCACGCGCGAACTACGCTGGTGCCGAAATCTTCGACGGCATGGCCGTCCTTGAGTTCAAGCTGCCCAAACCGTGCGATGTGGGCGACCTGCTCGACGAGTTCGATGACCGGATGGAACTGACAATCCTTTACCATGTCATCCCGTCAGAGGCGACGGTCATGGGGCACCAGTGCTGCGCCTATTCCAATCCGTCGTTCGACTACCTGTACAAGGTCAACGGCATCAGCGATGACAACGGCATCTGTGACACTATCTACGCCTCGCTTTACGATTCGCTTGAAAGTTTCGGGCTTGACCTGCAGGCGGAGCTTAACGACCAGACATCGAAAAGCAAGGTCGTTTTCGCACGCAAGGAGGAAGACCTGCTGCGCGACTTCATGAAATAACACGCCCGACAGTCTGAACGATGAAAGAGACCGCATACGACAGGATTGTCAAGACCATCCGGGCAAGACACACATGGATAACCGTGCTTCAGGCCGACAGGGAGCGCAACCTGATGGTTCAGGTCGGCCGTGAGCTGCATGAGGTGCGCTGCCGTGTGCTGACGCTGGTGGCCCTGCGCCAGCACGGGCTGTATAGGAAAGGCCATGTCTGGGACATCCCCGAATACAATCTCGACAAGGCTGTGCGCTCACTCAAGCGCGATGCCCGTTTCAGGGAACGGTGGAACAAGGATGCCGCGACCGCCGACGACATCAGCGAGATCATAAACCGTGCGTCCTACGGATTCATCCGCCTTGAGCTTTCCGATTTATAACCGACAACTCAAATTCAAACAACATTTACCATGCTGATAAAGATTCTCTACTCGCTTCTGCTTCCGACTTTCCTCGTCGTGCCGTTCCTCTACAGGAACAAGCGTCCTGCCATGCTCGACTTCTACTGCAACATGGCGATGAGCTTCGCCTTCAGGAAAGTGTACACGCGGATGCTGCTGCTTTTCCTGCTGGCATTCCATTTCTACCACTTGACAATCTTCCGGAACCACTATGACCTTATCCCGTCATCGGTGTTGTGCTTCGCGATGTTCTCCCATCCACTTTGCGAGAGGTGCATCTATTTTCTTCAGGAGCGTCGCGTCCTTTGGGCCGGCATGGTTCTCTCGCTGGCGTGCCTCTTTATCCCGCACTTCATGCCTCTCGGCGTCTCTATCGGAGTGCTGCTCTGCGGAACGGTGTTCTATCCGTCCCGTCTGCTCAGGAACATACTGCTCCTGCCTGAATGGGATAATCGCCCGGACTGCCATGACGACATGGTGGAGATTTCCGAATTGTATTTCGAGTGGAATGAGTCAGGGAACTATGCTTTGCGCGAAAAGCCTGCACGCAGACAGAGGCACCTGCTCAATGACGAGATCGAGGATGCCGAGTTTGTGGAGATTGAGCAGGAGCAAGAACAGGATGGCATACAATCATAAACCGGACAATATGGAACCAAAGAATACTTTTTATCTCACCGCAAACATGGAGCTGTTCCGCTGTCTTCAGGAAGACAGACCGGAGGATGGCGGACGGCTGTCCCGTTACAGCGCGTTTGTCTATCTGCTGGAGCACATGAACAGGCAGCCCGGCACGGTGACGGCTTCCGGACAGGAGATTTTTCTTTCCGCCGGACAGCTTGTGACCTCGTACAGCGAGCTTGCCGCAGTATGGAAGTGGTCGCGCGACAACGTGCGCAACTTTTTCCTTGCTTTGGAAAAGACAGGAACCGTTTCGTTGGAACGCCGGGGAAAGGCTACGGTCATATCCCTTCCGGTCGGCATGACTGACGCTCCTGTACCGGCACGGCTGCCGACCCGTGATGAACGCGACAGGCTACGCTTCATCTTCGGCGCGATGTCCCTGGAGGAAATGGCAGAGATGCTGGAGTCAATCATGTCAGGAACTGAGCGGGACATCGACAAGTTGAAATCCGAAGACTCCGATGACATCAGTATCGGACGGCGGCTGCTCCGGCTGGTCAACCACCTCGTCCTTCATCCGTCCGGTTTCTTTCCCAAAGACGACCGTGTGGCCGATGCGCTGCGTTGCCTCTTTATTGATGACTGCGGATCCGATCTCGCAAGGTTCTTCACCCTGCTCACCATTGGGGGACTCAAGCTGGTCGATGACCGCTGCGACAACACGGAGTTCCCCCTGTCGTTGCCGGACAAGACAATGCGTCTGCTTGCCGTGGTCCTCGAATACTATTCTCCTTTTATAAGGCACGGTGTCCTCTCCAATCCCGCTGCTTTCGGCAAGCCGGAACGGGCTGCGCCCAAAGCCGGAAAGGACATGACTCCGCATACGGGATAACGCGGCGGCTTGCCGCCCCATTATCGGACGGGCTGCGCCCAAAAAGGCCGCTTTGCGGCTGTTGGGAAGCATAATACCCCGGATTTTCAGCAGAAAACCGGGACAGACCGCCAAAAGCGGCAGCAAGCTGTGAAGTTATGGAAGAATTTTCTTCACAAAATTCAAAAAAATGAAGCCGGATGGCTCCAAAAAAGCCTTCGGAAAATCAAAAAAACGACGAAAAAAAATCATGGCAAATTCACAAAAACAAGTCATGGATCTCAAGGTTGCAAAGGGCTTCACCGAAGCTCAAAGCGATGAGCATAAACGCAACTGGGACGATAAAAAATGGGGCCGGGCATCGGGATATGGAGCCTACGACCGCACACGCGACGGCCTGAATTTTGAGATTGTGAAGGGAAAAATCATCCCTCTCAATAAGAAAAAATCCATCCCTGACCGCATCCGTGAGATACTGTCAGCACATGGAATCAAAGACCCTAACGAAGGATTGCCGGAGCCGAAATTCCGCACGGTAGTGAACTTTATTTTCGGTGGTTCACGTGCAAGGATGCACGAGTTAGCTTTCGGAACCCAGACTGTAAATCTAAATAAGGATGCCGACAATTCCCATATAAAACGCTGTCCGGACATTGAAAAATGGGCACTGGATGTGTATCGTTTTGTCGCTGACAAATGGGGCGAAGAGAACATTGCCGGATTTGTCGTGCATCTCGATGAGACGAACCCGCATTGCCATTGCACCCTGCTTCCGATAAAGGACGGACGCTTCGCTTTCAAGAAAATATTCGGAGGGAAAGACCTGTACGACTACAAGGACTATATGCGGTCGCTCCACGATGAATTTGCAAAAGTGAATGAGAAATGGGGTTTGATGCGAGGCTCCGACATATCTAAGACCGGGGCAAGAAATATTCCTCCGCATGAATACAGACGACTGTTGAGCAGGGAATGTGCAGACCTTGAGACGCAAATCGAATCGGACAAATCGTTGCTGCAACAGTTGAAACTTGAAGTATCTCATGCAGAAAGAAGGGTAAAAGGACTGACCACAATGATAGCCAATCTGGAGAACCGCAAAGCAGAACTGGAACAGGAAATGGTACAGCTCTCCACCGATTTGCAAGCCGGAAAAGGAAATGCTGACGAGTTGCAAAGGAACATTGACAGGCTTAGCAAGGACTATGAGAAAGTGCTGGATTCCCTTACGGACAAGCGTCAGAAACTGACCGAGGCAAGTCGGAAATTATCTGAATACCGGGAGCTGGAGGAAGAATCAAAAGAGAAAGCCAACGAGTACCGACAACAGGCAGAGGACTACAAGAAGGATGTCCGAGAGGCATCCGGCGACCTTGCCCAACAGGTTCGTTTTCGCATTGCGGATGCTTTTGTGAATGATGTCATTGACAGCCTTAAAAGCACTTTACCAACGCTCGGCGATGCAGGTTCGGTATTTGACAACACACTGCTCGGAGACCTTGCGGAACGTGGCGAGGAGATTCTAAAATGTGCCGGACTGTTGTTCGCCGGATATGTTGATGGCGCCACAACTTTTGCCGAGGGACACGGTGGCGGCGGAGGCGGAAGCGACCTGCCATGGGGACGGAAGGATGACGAGGACGACCTTCTTTGGGCACGGCGTTGTCTCTTCCGTGCGGCAAAAATGATGCGTCCGTCAGGCGGAAAATCTGTAAAACGTAAATGATATAACACTAATTCAAATAATTCAAACGATGAAGAAAATCTTATTTTCAATGCTTGTGACCTTTGTGGCACTGCTTGACGCGGATGCCCATGCAGTCAGCCATGCGGAGCTGAAGTTGAAGGAAATCGAAGCCGCACAAAAGGAAATTACGCTCCGCGAAAAGCCGACGTATCTCTCCGGTGCAATCATTCCTTCATGGACAGACAACTGGTTTATAAACGTCTCGGGAGGCGCATCATCCTTTATCGGTTCGCCGTTGGGATGCGATGATCTGTTCGGACGTATCAAGCCTGCCTTACAAATATCATTAGGCAAATGGCATACGCCGTCAGTGGGAAACCGTCTCGTATTTCAAGGTTTCGAGTGGAAAAGCGGGGTTTTGACGAACCAGCGATACCGTCATTATCATGCCGACCTGCTTGTGAACCTGACGCCGTCGATAGCTAAGGGTGATAAGGAATGTCGGTGGGATATTATTCCCTTTGTCGGTGTCGGATTGATTGACAACCGTGATGCCGGACGCAATCTTTTCGCTTTCAATTATGGTGTCCAGGGGCGTTTTCGCATTGCTGATGGACTGCATATCACCGCTGAAATCGGTGACGCGACCACGTTCAAGGATGCCGACGGTCTGGGGGTTGCACGAGAAATCGGTGACCATTTACTAACGCTTTCAGCAGGTGTCTCATGGACTTTCGGAAAGAACCGTGGATGGAAAAAGGTCATTGACGCACGGCCTTATGTCATCCTCAATGAGCGACTGAAGGCTGCAGCATACGAACAAGAAAAAGAGAATGAAAGGCTTACCAAAGAGAATGAAGTAAAAGCCAAGCTGATTGCCGAACTCCGAAAGATTCTTGAAATCGAGGGGCTGCTTGACAAATATGCCGGATGTTTTGAACGTGTCGATTACCACGGTATTACTTCGACAGGAGGCTACGCCTTGAACGACTACAGCGGGCTTAACTCACTTAGAAAACGTCTCCGTGATGGTAAAAACACCCGTACCGAAAAGGATAACCAATCCGACAAAATAGCGTCTTGGAATGGCAACGAAAGCACGGCAGAAGTCGGTAGTAACGGGAACAAAAACAGTTATGCGGATGATGTCATTAACGGCAATGCCGCACTTGGCGCACCGATATATTTCTTCTTTGAACTCGGAACCGACAATCTTGTGGAGGAATCACAACTGGTGAACATCGACGAGATTGCACGTATCGCTAAGAAATACAACCTTAGAATTGAAATTACAGGAGCGGCTGACAAAGTCACCGGAACGGAAATGATCAACTCAAATCTCGGTTCCCAAAGAGCCGCCTTTATCGCCGGATGCCTAAAAGAACGAGGCGTTTTGGAGAAACATATCAAGAAAATCTCAAGGGGCGGTATTGATGATTATACACCGGATAAAGCAAACAGAAACACCATCGTCAGACTTTTCTTGCCATAAGAAACGAGCACTAAGGAGCTAACTTTTTCATTTTTTTTGCAGGCAGTCCCGACCGTGAGGTTAGGGCTGTCTTTGTGAACTATATTATAAAAATATCTATTTTAGAACTCTGTAAATCAAAATTTAAGAGTCTCTTCTGTTAGATTTAGAAAATCACATCGTAAAGTGTCCATCTTTGAGTACACCAAGTTGAGTGAGAATATCTCGTTTTAATTTGCTAAATGGCCGATTAAGACTTTCTGTCAAATCTAACTCTGTACCAAAAAACATTCTATATACGTCACGTTCTGTATATCCATATTTTTTCAACGTGTTGTTAAGCAAATTGGAAAGATATGAATTTGGATTTTTATTAAAAAACAACATTATGTCTTTAACTTCAAGTTCTCCATGGTATGCATAGATTTTCTCAATTTCAAAAGCTTTAAGCATTTCTTTCGTTTTTGCATCAGTTGCATTTACGCAAATTACCGAATATGTCATATCTTTTTCCAATTTATAATTGAACTGGAAAGCAGGTTCTTCAGGAGTAGAATCAAGATATGGATGTATGTGAGTGTCGAGGCTAAAAATTGTATTCCCTTTTATCGAACTATTGCATATTGAACAACAGGGAATTAAATTATAAATATTTAATGACAACAACGGATATAATTCTTTTGAAAACCAGTGGTCTAATTGTGGACGGGCGATTCGTTCCTCATTATTTTTCCCATTAACAGTGATAACGTATTGGCGATTACAATATGTACAAGTATTACGTCCTTGCCCTATAGACAACTTGTATGAGCGTGATTTATTTCTGGATAGTTGTCCGTTATAATCAAAAACCTCAAGTAGCTTATTAAGAATGTCGGAATACTTTTGGAATAAAATTTCTTCATTTTCATTGCGATAACTCCCTTTATTTTTTGCTTCAATATATTCTTCGAACTCATCCTCATTGTAATCGGGAATAATTTGCTCCATTAACTCATTGCATAATCTATGAGACTCTTCAGGCTTATCAAGCAACAGATGTTCCAATACTGATTTGTCATCATCTCCGTCATCATTTTTAGGTATGAGAATATTTTGTATCTGCTGCTCTAAAACAGGAATGCCATTATTTACTTTTTTAATTCGCAAATACAATCCATCGAGCATGGTTTTCTTATACCATGCAGTTAATTCCGATGACGGGGCTTTAAGTTTCCACATATTAGTTGTTCTTTAGTTCATCAATTTGACGCTGTAGTTCTTTTATTTTCTGTCTTTTATTAGTTTCGGTGAAAATTCTGTGATATTCACCCAAAAGGGCTGTTCTTATAATAGGTTCATCAATTAACATGATCCTCTCATGAATTTTCATATAGTCTGCATTCCTATTATCGGGGGCATCTTCCATTTCCGTAATAAGACTCTTAATGATAAACTCTGCATAAGTACCTATGGAGCCTTTTGTTAGGAAAAAGCTATCTTTAAGAATATCATGAATATTTGCTCCAAATGTAGTTAAATGAGTTTTTTCCATTACATCTGTATCACTAATCTTTAAAGCCAGGATATTACGACTTGGAATATCAGATAACACAAAAGGAGAATGTGTTACAAAACAGATATGAATACTTTTAATATTAGGAATCTGTATTTGTTTAATTCCTTCAAGAAGATTCTTGATATAAGTTCGCTGCAATTCTGGATGGAAATATAATTCTATCTCCTCCATAACGACATTAATATGATTATACGCTATGCGCTGTTTATTCGAATCTTTCCAAACAGAATCAAGATTAGACAGATGATATAGGAATGCACTAATAGAATATGCTTGTTGCCTTTCTCCTGAACTGAGCGTTTCAAATAACACTGGACTACCACTATTTGTATCTCTAAGCTCTATTTGAATATTGCAAAATGGAGGCGGGACTAATTCTTCTATAGAAGAAACGAACTTCTTCCCAATACCTGTGTGCTCTTTCTCCTGTTCTTTTTTCATGATGTCCGCAGTATTGGCAGACATATCACTAATATTAAAGGAACAAAAATCGCCATCGTAATCATATTTCCCATAAACAATATATGCCAATGTTTGATATATTTTTCTTGTAATATGGGAATGATCAATACTCATACGTATGATTAACTTGCGAAGAGCATCTTCGTCAATTCTATATGCTATATTTTTATGGTCTCGAAAAAAACGATTGTATTGTTTGTATTTTTGGGATATTTTCAAGGTTTTATAGACTAAATAACCAGTAGCCGCCTCGTAGTTTTTACGTACATCGGAGAAATCTGTTAGATTTTCGGCAATCGTATCACCCCAATATTTCACTATTAAACTCTTGAATTTGTCAAAACCACGTTGCTGTAATCGAATAAATCCAAGATGCTGATTTAAATATTTTGCATTATACTCAATCATTCGATTCGACAACTTAAATCCTATGACTTCAAGATGACCATTAATAACACGAAATTGAGATTCAGGCATTATCAATAAAGTGATCAACCGTTCTTTTGACAATATGTTTTCGGTATTGATATCGATATTCCCTTTGGTTCTAAATGGAGACAACACAATAGGTGTTTGATATCCATCGTTTTTGTGAAAAATCCCATTCAACCAATTCCTATATTCTACATCATACATCTTTTTCTTTTCTTTTCTGATTAATTCTTCCAGCCTATTACTATTACTTTCTTGCTGATAATCAGATGTATTATATGCGTAAATACTGTAGTTGGATACATAAGTATAAAAGAAATGACTATACAATTTATTTAGCAGATTGTCATTTTTTGATTTAGACGTATGACTCGGAAATTTCCATTCTTGCATTGGCGATTCATTCATATCATCCTCAATGAATGAATTTGTCATTTCATTATCAAATATATCCGCCGTATTATGTAAAATATATTCGTGTTTTTCATTTGATATGTTCCCTGTTGCAGAATAAGTCTCCAAGACAACATTCCGGCTTTCGATTTTCAATCTATATGGGATGTCATCTATCATATAATAATATTCCCCGACAATGTTGTTTATGTAATGCAGATGTTGAGAACCAGGGTTAGTTTGGTATTCTCCCAATGTAGCAGCGGCAAAATTGTTTACCAAACGCATATAAAATTCAACTAAAGAACTTTTCCCTGAACCATTCTCACCGACAATCGCGGAAACACATATATCAGGGCTATCAACATTGGCGAATAATTTCTGGAAAATAATATCCTTTTCAAGACGATAAGAAGAAACATACAAACGTCCTTCATTTGTAATCTCAAAACCGTCTAACAGATAATATATTTTGTTTGCCTCAAGTTTCCTTTTACCGATACTATCGTTGGATAATACTCGTAAAGCTATAGGTGTTAACATATCTTTTTGCCTACAAAATTAACAAAAAAAGCAGAATTTTCATGCTAATAGGATGAAGAACTTGTTTCTTGAGGGAAAAAACACCTTAAAAAACCGCTATCCCATATTGAAATGATTAACAATGCATTGCGTAAAAAGGCGGCTTGTTGATTTAAGCATTTTAAAAGAGGCATATCTACTGGTACAATGACAACATTCATTTTCAAGATATTCTAATTGGAATCATTTGCTATTATATTGTTCTTCTCTTTATTCTGCTTAAAACAAGTTGAAAAATAGCAGCCTAAAAACTTGTGTGTGTGCAGATTATTTTGTATCTTTATGTAGCAAATAGCAACTTGAAAATAACAGAATATGGAAATAATACTTCTACTATTGGTCGGATGGTGGCTGTCGGGAGTCCTGGGCTTCCGTGAGCGTAAGATGCCACGACGCAAACGTAAGCGTTCATTCTGGAAACCGGACATGGACGAATATGACTGGGAAGAGTTCAACAAGAGGAACGGACGCTGACACTTCTATGACTGTATAAAAACAACCCGCCTAAGACAGGTGTCCCGGCGGATTGCGAAAGGTTTTACTGTGTTTAATCAGCGGCTGCGGTGAGTCCCTTGAAACGGCACTTCCTCGTCCTTACGTATCATGTCAAAAGGTGTATCCTCTATATGAACGACTTCTGTCGTGTTGCCGTCATTGTCGATGTCATAGACATCAGGGTATTCGGTCGTATGTCCGGGAGTGGCTTGGTAGCTGTCTATCTGTCCTTGAACAATGTCGATGCGGTGGCTTATCATGGAAGTTGCACGACGTACATCTTGCAGGGTTGTCTTGATAAACTCGGGGGATTCCTTGAGGCTATCAAGCCATGATTTGAGATACGCAGCTGATTCATCCTTGACATTCTTCACGATGCCGTAGCGCGAAGCAACAAGGGCACTGCCCAGTTCGGCCACAAGTTCCTCACGGGCATAATCATCCGAACCAAATGTCGTTGGCTTCAGCCTGTTGAGACGGTCTTCGGAACCGGTCGAATGTGTCATTTCGTGAAAAGCCGTTCCGTAGAACGCCTCCCCGTTTAGGAATTGCGATTTTTCCGGCAGAACAATCTCATCCTTTGATATGGAATAGTATGCCTGGTCCTGATGTGTCGGCTTAATGGGACACAGCCACAGCCCATGTTTGATCATCTCATCCATGGCAGGAAAAGAGAATTTCTCACCATCAAGGGATGCCGGTCTGGTGATCTGGTTCTGTGCTTCCAACTTAGCATACAGTTCAGGACGGGCCTCTTTCAGGTTGGTCTGATCCACGTTGAACACATTATATACGTTCAGCTTCGGATAGACATTATACTGTTTTTTCTCTTCCTCGGAGAGTCTCTTGTAATCCTCGTATTTGATTTTCTCTTTGGTCTCGCGGTTCACGACCGTAAAGCTGGTGAGGAATATCGGGAATGACTTCTCTCCCTTGTTGACTGTGACGGCCGGGAGTTTCTCTCCGTTCCCATCCACCAGCGGCTTGCGGCTGCCGTCCTTCCCTACGGAGTAATTCATGCCGGTTACACGGTTGAAAGTACAGAACACAGGAAGCTGGTAGTTGTTCTTCTCACATAGGAGCATGAGCATCACGGCGTTCATACCGTTATACTCCCTCCCGTTCAGGTTCTTGGGCCATTTCAGGCTGCCCTCGGTAAACCAAGGTTTATGCCAATCAGATTGGAGATTTTTTATTTTCTCCACCATCAGGTCTGCGAATCTGTAGAGAGCACGGTCTTCGGCACTGCGTCCGTCACCGTTGTCGTTGTATTTCCTGTATGCCATATCAGAACGGTGGGTTTTCGTTGTCCTTTGTCTGTGGGAATGGCTGGCGTTCCCACGGTTTGACCTCTTCCAGACGGCAGTCAAGGTCAATACGTCCATTGTATGCCGATACCGTCAGCTTACCGGTGGCATGTATCTTCGCTTTGGCTTCGAGGAACGCTTCTTTGACGTAATCGAACTTGATGAAGCGCACCCATGTGAACTGCAGGGCATCCCCGGACTTCTCTGTAGAATATGCCGAGAACGACACATATTTTCCGCCTTTCTTGTCGGTTTTCTCATCGACACCCTTGCCGACAGTCCCCTTGAACTCCATTGTTCCCTCAATAGCATCTTTGGACGATTCAGGACTGAGGTTCACCGCGTCTGCATGGAAATTGAAATAGAGGTTGTCGCCGGTCTTTCGGAAGGTCAGTGTTCCCGTCGCCTCTATGCGTGTTCCTGCAGCGAGGGAAGGCAGCTCCGATTCGTCCCCGTCCTTGCTTACGGATATGGACAGTTCCTTACCCGGCATATTGTTACGCGAACCTGGTACAGAGAGTTTAACAAGGAAACCGATGAATTTTTTACCGTCACCAGACACACGGATTGTTGCCGGTTTACTGATGATGCCGTTGATTGTTGCTTGTACTTTAATCATACTGTTTTGTTTTAATGGTGATTATCTGATTGAAATATTTTCTGATTGTGACTGCTGCGATATTCCCTGACGGTAATCCTGCGACAACTGGGCGTTAAGCGTGATGTTGCCGATGATGCCGGAAATACGTTCTCTCTTTTCGTCAGCGGTCAGGGTACTGTCCGACAGGACGAGGTTCATACGGTTCATATCTGACAAAGACAGCTGTGCCGTGAAACGGTTTGTGCCGGTATCTACGGACAGTAACGGAGTCTCGCCCTCCTTGACCTGAAGTGTACATTCCCTCATTCCCTGCACAAGCGGTGTAAGGTCTATGCGCTTGTCGAGGGCGGCGGCTGTTGCTGCAGCCATCTTCTCTTCTTCTGTCTTGCTATCTATCTGCACGGCCAATGCCATGAGGGAAGTGAACAGCGTCATAGCCATCTCCATGACCGGATCCTGTCCAAATCCACCCATACCGATACCGCTGTCTTCGGATGACAGGAGTTTCTTCATCCATTCTTCCGGGGAGAGCGAAGTGTCTATTGCCGGGCTGTCCGGGTTCTGGCTTTTGTATTTCGCCAACAGGTTCTGACCATCGTGCATGGCGGTGAGACGGATATTTCCTTTCTCTGCTATCTCCGCAAGATAAGCGGCGGGATCCATGTCCCTGGCAGTACCGTCCGCTGCAATCTGCTTCACACCTAAATGCAGATGTGGTCCAGTGGTCCGGGTTCCGGTATTTCCGGAAACGCCTATCTGCTGTCCTGCACTGACCGTATCGCCGACTTTGACGGAAGAGGAACTAAGATGCAGGTAACTGACCTGTATTTTCCCTCCATCGTCACGTGCGTACTCAACAGTGACGGACTTTCCACCGGCTGTATTGGCATTTTCATTCACCGCTACTACCTTGCCGTTCTTTTCTGTCGCCAGCACAGCCTCATTGTTACATTGTATGTCCATCCCCTTGTGCATCTGCTTTTTGGAAGTATCTGTCGGATCTGTACGCATACCGAAAGGCGATGTAACGAACAGGAACTCTTCACGTTTCAACGGGAAAGAATAATCATGTTCCGCACTGTTGTTATTGTCGGACTGCAGCTTCGGAGTCCCTTGCCCCGGTTTCAGCCCCTTGGCGTTCATCTCTTCCATTACCATACGGTCATACCGCTGGAGGTCATTGCGCTCGATAATGGATATAAGCGCAGGCGCATATTTTCCAGCTGTGGCATATCCGGCTTTGTCAAGCCCCTGTGCCCATCCCCTGTAATCGTCCGCATCAAGTTTGAAACAGGATGCGTACCGGGAGTTTTCTTTCAAAAATCTGGAGTGATGGGCATAGGAATCACCCACATTGTCGTAGCTGCAGAATTTCTCATTCGGTTTGTCATCGGTGTAGAGACCGTATTTGCCACCATAGGCTATCCATGACTGCGTGGCCTTGATGCCGAAATGGTTGTTCTCGTTCTGTGCAAGACGACTTTGGCCGCTTGCGCTCTCAAGGATGCCCTGGGCAAGCGTTACCGAAGCCGGTATGCCATACAGACGCATCTGCTCCATCGCATATTCCGCATATCTTTCTGCGTATGCCTGATTCTTTCCTGCCATAGCCTACATTCTTATTCCTGTGTGACGTTCCATATTTTCCGCTCCGCTAACCGCATTTTGAGGAAGTGACATACTGGCCTTTCTGTCAGCAGATATGTTCTCAACAGCATCGCAAATGGCTACTCTTGCCCCTGACCGCACGAGTTTCGGCAGATAGACATCCAGCATATCTGTCGGGAATGACACTTTCACAGCATGAGTATCTTCCCTTTGGTTTCCGAATTCGATTTTTTCAAGCCCCAGTGTCTTTTCCATACTTGGCACATCATCCTGATAAGCCTCATAATTGCCGCCGTGGCGAAACAGCAGGATGACATCGGGATGCTTTTCTTTCAACTCCTCATACTGCTGGAGTTCGGGACGTACCGCCGCCACATCAGGACGGACAACGGCAGCGTCCTCGGTCTGTTGCTTTTCTACGGTCTGTTCCTCCGTCTTCTGAATCAGCAGGTCGGCGAACAGGCTGGCGGCAAGGCATGTCTTGTATTGGGCGACATCCTCTGCCACCCACATCCGCTGCCATTGCTGCTTGCTCACTTCGCGCGGCTGCACCTTGTCGATGCCGTCGATTACGGGGACACACAGTATCTTGTCGTCCTTGCTCTTGAACACGTTCACGCGCTTGATGCGCAGCGGATCGATGCCGTCCGGTATGGCACCGAACAGGTCAACCTTCAAGTTGGGTTCAGCCTGTGCGAGAGCATAGTATTTCTGAGCCAGCTCGTTGCGTACCGCACCTGCGGCCACACGGTCATCCTGCTTGACAGTGGAAAAGAAACGGTTGATGTCATTCTTGTCCGGACGGATGCTGAATGACGGCTCGTTTTCCGGTTTGAGATACAATGCCCATCCGCCAGTGTCGTCACGGAGCATCTGGATTCGCTCGAACCGCACTTCTGTGGCGCGTCTGACAGCCTCACTGACATCAAAAGCGGAAATATTTCTTATCTCCCTTCCGTCCAGTCTGGCCGAATACACCTGCTTGTCCGCAAAATAGGAATCATCAGGATGATAGCGCAACTGCCCGTCCTTATTATAGAACCTGACGTATGAGGCACCCTGAGCCATTAACACAGCCGCTATCTTCTCTTTATTGAATCCGGGAATAGTATGCGATACAACTCTCGCACCGGCTTCTTTCCGCTCATCGGCCGTCATCACCTCGTCAGGTGACATCCAGTAGTTGCGACGGTCGCCGTTGGGCATCACGACATCGCCTCCTGAACGGGCGGCAGTGGGAAGTACCACATCGGCAATCCCGGTGTTTTTGTCGAGCACCACCACAAACTCACGGCTGCGCTTGTCCGGAACGGCATTGATGTCATCTGCTATGACATGCGCACCCTTTTCTTCCCATTCCTGCGGCAGCCATTCACTGCAAAGACGATGGATACGTGCGGCGGAACCGGCAGCCTGTGTATAGGCGATATTGACAAGCTCCGGATCCTCATGCTGCAGGCGTGCATTGGTAAGTGCGTCCTGTGTCAGCGTGTCATAATGTCTGAGTCCGTCAAAGCGGGCCAGGAACTCACGTTTGTCATCCTGTCCTCCCGGGAAATTACGGTCATTGATTTCCATACCTCCCTTGCGGAGAATGTCCTGCAATACCAGCGCATCCGCAACTGATACCTGCGGTCGTCCCTCTTCCTGTTCCCTGAGTTCTTCCGTCTGCTGCTTGTTGCGCTCGTGGGCCGATTCCATGCGTTCTCCCTTTTCGGCCTTGCGGATGACATCAAGGGCATTGTTCACATCGCTCTCCACAGCGTCTATCAGACAAGGATTCTCTTTCAGTTCCTCTGTCCAGTATTCCACCATGCCACGGCTTTCAGGTGACAGTTTCGCCGGAAGACCAAACTCCGCCATCTTCAGGCCGGAGGCTATCTCGGCGACAAGACGCTCATAACGCAAGGCATCACCTGACGGTGCCTTGCCGCCGTTCATCACCATGCCCTCCCTTGACATGCGTTCACGGTGGCCGGTGGCACTCACTACCTGGCGCACCAGCTCCTGCACATAGTCCATGTAATTGCCGAAATGCTTCTGATCAGGAATATAGACGGCATCCTTGCCAGTGTCGTATGCCGCCGTTCCCGTGGTCGATTTCCTTATAGGCACAAGATTCTGCGAAATCTGTTCACGGAACCTGTTGACAGCGGAACGTGTCTGGCGTTCCTCCGCAAGGATATTGCCTCGGTCGGTTCTTCCGCCGAATTGTTGGCGCAATTTCTCAAACTCCTTTTCATCCACATGGGGAAGAGTGGTCTGCTCCACGTTGAAGAGCGAGTGTATCTCACGCTTACGTACTGCCTTGTACTGTTCCTGTTGCACGGGAGGAAGGCTGCGGTAATCATCGCGGGATATGATGTCTTTCTCATCGTGCTTGTTGACGTATGAGTCCCAGCGGTACCAGTTCATCGGCACGGAGCGTTCCTCCTTGAGGACGGATTCGCCGCGTTTCCTCGCCTCCTGAAACGTGGTGTACAAAGCCGTTGAATAGCCGTGGCTGTCAGCGTCGAGCATCAGCGTGAGGCTGTTGAACGGGCTGAGCGGCGCACCCTTGGGATAGATTTTCGGGGCGAGGCGTCCCGACACGTTCAGCCAGTATCCTTCCGTAGATGCCCCGTTGAGGGCATTTGACAGCAGCTCCACCTGTCTGGCGGCCGCCGTCTGTTCCTGAGGTGTCTTTTCTTTCATTGCTATATATTGATGTATTGGTTTATCTGAGGATTAAGCCGCGTTCCTGCTGTCGTTCCTGTTCGATTTCCAGACTGCGGTAATTGTCTTCCGCCATCGCCTTCATGCGGTCGTGACGGGCGAGCACCGCATTGGCAAGCGTATTCAAAGGCAATGCTCCGGCGGCGTATGCCTGCGCCGCGTTTTCGGGCAGCATCACCGAGCAAGGCACGTTGTCAATGGTGGCTATCAACGTGTTGCCACGGATAACAGCGCCGGATATGCGTGGATTCAGCTCTTCATCGTCATACTGCCTGTAGCGGACGGTCGGACGGTGTCCGTCCTGTTCACGCTCTATCGCCTCATGCCCGATCTTGTTTACAAGGTTGGCACCGCCCATGCCTATCAGCACCATCTTCAGCAGAGGATTCCTGACGAACATTCCTACCAGTATGGAAGCCAAAGGCAACATTCCGCTTTTTAGGTTTAAGGAGGTGGTCTTTCCGGTGAACAGTCCAACAAGCATGTCCGGCAGCATGGCTATTACATAAGGAAGGTTGCGCCCTATGTCACCGATGCCATCCAGTCCGACAGATTGGAGAAGATGCGCCCAGCCGTCGTTATTGTCTTGTGCCTGTGTCACCTTTTCCCTTTCTTCACCGTTGTCCTCATTTTCTTGAGTGTTATCGTTTGTCGTTTCCTGTCCACGTGATTCAGCTTTTTCTTCTGTGGCGGTACTTTCCTGTTGTGCTTTCTGTGCCTGCTCCCTGTCATGCTGCGTTTTCCAGTCAAGGTATGCCTGTTCCTGACCGGGAGCGATGACAGACGGCACGTTGGCGAAGTTCTTTCCACGATCTGCCGTCTGAGGTTTGCCAAGAGTTATCGGAGAGAACTTGAAAGGAATAAGTCCTTTTCCTTGATTCAAAAAAGGATTCTGCAAATTGCCGAGGTTCCAGTCCATCTCCCATGCGGGCTTTTCTTTCAGAATGAGCATCTTTTTGGACAGAGTGCCGTTGACCGACTGGATATAGTTGCTCTCGTATGTCTTGATGCGCAAACTCTCCTTGCGTATATCCGATAGTGTATCGCCATTGCCAAACAGTCCCGTGCTGACGCATTGGTCAACGGTCAGTCCCTGTTTCTGCTGTTTCTTGTCAAGTACGGACTCAAGCCCGGAAAACACGACTTCCGCACCGGCAAGTCTGGCAAGCGAGCCCCATGAGTACACGCCGCCAAAAGTCACCACATCTGCAGCGAAGCTCACACCCTTAGCCGTGCCTTTTTCCGCTTTCGACGGTTTGTATATGGCCTCACCCCGTTCCTCTATCTCACGCTGCAACGGTGACTTCATCATTTCCTGTGGCAATCCGAAAAGGCTGCCAGCTGCCCCCTTGCGGATGATATAGTCGAAAGAACCTTTGGGCATCTGCTCACGCACCATGCGGTCAACCATCATCTGCTCGACACGGTGATCGACATAGGCGAGTGCCAGATCCGAACCGATTTTTGCGGAAAGCTCGTCATAACGCTTGCGTCCCACTTCAGCCACTACCGCATTGCGCCATTCCCCGGCAAGACGCTGGAGGTCGGCCACGAAATCCTTGTTGCCGAGTATGCTCTCCTTGCACATCCCCACATAATCCTCCGCGGTCTTGGAACATTCCTTTCCGGTAAGCCGTAGGTACTGCATGGTATCATCAGGACCCGGTATGCCTGCGGAAGAGGATGATTGTGCAAGCGACCGCATGATGCCGGCAAACGAAGTGGAATAGTCCGCTATCTCTTTTGCCTGTGCCGCCTGCAATGCAGACTTCTCCCGGTTCATGACCGGCACGAAATGTGCGTTGAAATAGCTGCTAAGGCAGTATTCCACCTCCGACAGCCTTTTTGTATTTTTCGGTTGCGCCATTATGATATGTTCAGTTGTTTCAATAAATTTTCTTTTGTCTGCTCGATGGCATTGTGATACACCTCCATCTGTTTGGGATAATACTCTTCAAGCATCCTCTCTTTGTCTATCCGGTCAAGCAGGAACTGTATCGCACATTCACGCTCTATCTCTACGGCCGCCTCACCGTCTTCCGAACCGTTGAACCAGGCTTTCGTCCACCAGCGTATGCCAGACCTGTCAGGATAGACAGTCACCTGCCGCTGGATGTCGAAGCTCCGCACGTCGATGTCAAGGTCGGCAAGCGGGTCTATGATTCCGGCGGTGGCGACGGCTTCGTCATAGCTTTTTTTTTACTCGATTCATCCATGGCCGACAGGAATATCCTGTGCCGAAGGGCGAGATAATTGAGAAAATCCCCGATAAGCAGGTTCTGCACCTTGGCGGCGATGGGCACAGACCGTTCAGACAGTCCGAGCGGATTGGCCATCGACGGTATGGCGTCATAGAAATAGCTCCGTGCCGCCGACAGGGAGAAGATGTTGCGCAGGGACTGTTCTGTCTTGTCGGGAACGACGTACAGACCTCCGGCCACCTCCATCAGATATTCGGGATAGAACCTTGCCATCAGGCCCTCGATCTCTTCCATGTTCTCGTCATAGTCCGTCGGAATATCCATGTCGAGGGTCTCGAAATCGGGCATGCCGCTTTCCGTGCCGGACATCTTCATGTTACCGAAAAGCATTTTCAGAAACTCTACGGGGTCTATCTCCACTCCGTCGTACTTCACCTCCAGATGAAGGGTGTTACCACTGATGGAAAGGATGCTTCCGGCTTTGACACGTTTGCCGAAAGCCACCATAGCGTTGCGTATGCCGCCGTAGGTCACGTCATATTTCCCGTAACGGGCCGTCTGGTATAGGCCGTGTTCCCTGTCCGTACCGATGGCGGTGACGATGCCGTCCGCCACCGCACGAAGCACATAGCGGTCTGCGGCGAGGTCTATGCCGTGGTTGAAACTCCCGTCCTCCTGCTTTCCGTAAGTCCGGGTCAGCACCACTTCTTCTTTCTTGTCATTGAACGGCATACAGTAGCCGCTCTCCGACTGCAGGTTCATCTCCTGTGTATATTCCATATTCTTTTTATATGTTTACTTGTTGTCTTGTCAAACATGTCCGGGTACGATTCATCTGTGCCGTCCTCCCGGCTGTCGGTTCTCGGTCTGAGGGTTCTCCTGTACTTGTGCCACATGGGAATTGTTGCCGATAAGCATCATGGCGAGCAGTGCGCCGCCAATCTTGCCAAGCCAGCCGAACCGTCCGAATATCATCAGTCCGGCGGCAAGCAGTCCGACGATGCTCAGTCCAGACACGTTGCCTTTCCCTATGTTGGAGAAGAAGTTGCCGAACATATCGGCACCGTTGCCCCCGCATACGTTCTTCAGGAAATCGGAGATGCCTCCGAATGTACTGTTGGCCTGTTGCACGGTACCGCTCAAACCGGACACGGATTCCTTTACATCCCGTACCGTTTCCTGCACGCTATCGACGGTCTTGCTTGTGGTGTCCACCACCGCATCCACATTGTCGCTTCCTATTGCTATGTCGGCGACCGTCCTCACTACCGGCTTGTCATTGACAAGTGCCTCCCAGCTGAGATAGCCCACACCGGCTCCGACTGTGGCGGTTTTCACGGCGCGACCTGCGCCCACAAGGGTGCGCTGGGGATGGATGACGGCTCCGCCAAGGCTTCTTGTCGCCGGATTGTTGAAGATGTATTTGCCACCTTTGAGTATTGTTGCCCATTTGCCCATATCTACTGTCTTTTAGGTTGTTATCGTATTATCTGTTTGAAAATATGCCTCGCACCTGAATCCTTTCCGGGGTGATAAGTCCTTGAAACTGCATGACTTAAAAAGCATCGGCTTGTTGACGTATTGCGCGAGATCCTTCGCATACTGCGAGGGCTGTGTTCTGTTGTCGAAGTCACGGTACGGCATCACATAAGGCTTGATGCCAAGTTCCCGGCACCGCTCGATGCGGTATAAGTCCTGCTCCATGGTCGAGTTGTAGCCGACAAGAATGTAGCACATGATCTTCCACGGCTTTATGTATCGAGTTACTTCCGTGATTTTTGGGGTCAAGTCTATCTGCGGCAAGTCCCATGCGATATGTATGGACTTATAAAGACGGAGCTTGTTGAGCCAGTATGCCTGTTCCTCGTCCATGATGCGCACGTCAACACCGTGAAGATTGACCTTTTGCCCGGCCTTCATAAGATAGTCGATAGCAGATCGCCATTCCGGATTGGCGAAAAAGTTGTTGTCGAGCACCTCGATATGCTTTCCGTTGGGGTTCAGCTGCACAGGTTCCACGGGGTGTATGCCGCCCTCCTTGTCGTGTACCAGACAAAACGGACAGCGACGGATGCAGCCTCTGGAGAAAAACTGTATGGAATAGTCGTATTGCGGATAGAGGGTGTAGTCCATCAGGGTAGATGCTTCGATTTCCGGAGCCAGCCGCCTCTTTATATCGTACCCGGTGCCACCCTTGATGACCTCACAGCTCCAGGGACTGTTCTCATCCGGCGAGAATGTGAATATCTTTGATTTGTAAATACGGTCATAGCCGTTTCCGAACATCGCGTCTGCCCATTCGACAATGTCTCCTTTTGATTTGTGCCATGCCGAGAGTTTCATCAGTGCGAAATTCGGGAAGTGGTGTCCGTCAACGTCTATCAGTCCAATCTTCATAAGCCTTGTTACAAGTTGTTCATGTTTTATTTTCCGAGTCTTATCTTACTGTTACTCCGCCAGCGCGAGAAGGCTTCGTCCGTGATTTTCCATTTGTCCACGTCGTAGCTCTTTGCCCTGCAGTCTATCTCCCGCCACACATCAGACAGGGAGGTGTATTTGACGGCAAGCGTGAGCCGGCGCAGGTTGCGGTTCATCAGGTGGAGTTTTGGGCGTATGCCGAATACAATCTCGATGCGCTCCTTCTCCGTCATCTTCACGTTAGAGAGGCATACCTGCCGGATGTCGTTCACGATGTCCACGCTGCCGAGTATCAGTTCCCGGTATATACCGCTCCGGCGAGGTGTGAGTGCCACGGCAAGCGCGTTTTCAGGAGATTTCTCCAACTGGCGGCTCAATGCGCCCATGTTCTCTGTCAGTTTCCCGATTTCGTGGTAGAAACCGTATATCTGTGCCGCATAGCTGATTACCGACCGGAACGAGTCGAGATAGTCGTTGAACTGTCGCTGAAAGTCGGTCGTGGCTTTCACTTCCTCCTTCGTCCATATATGCCCGGTAGTCTGCAGCAACATTACTTTCTCTTGTGACTTGAGCTGCTTCTCTGCCTTGTCGGTGTACAGGACAATCATTCCGGACAATACAGGGTCTGTCTGTGCGTGACCCTTGCAGATGCCGAAAGCCAATATCAATATAATTAGTGCCGTCCTTATCATGCTGTCTCCTTTATCTTAATGTTCTTGCTGCCCGTTTCCACCGGCCGAAGGCATCACCGGCGATACTGCCGATGTCCCTGTCCATCATTCCTGCACTGACGTTGTTCCACACATCGGTAAGCGTATAGTACCGTATGCTCAGGTACAGCCTGTTGAGCTTTTTATAAAATGCGCCGAGTTTGTCGGATAATGCCCACAGCGTCTGTGAGCGTTCCGCACCGGTGAGCATATTTGTCTTACCTCCGGTGGCGATGGCATCCTTCAAGAGCGTATAGACAGAAATTAGCTCTGTCGCTGTTTCCAGATAGAGGTTGTTCATTGACATGGTAGCGACAATGCCCTGCGGATTGGAACCGATGGCTTTCTTGAGCTTGCCCAGGGTGATGAAAATGCGCACACCGTCTTCATACAGTGTGGCGGACGCTTTCAGTGAAGAGGCAAAGCCGGAAACGGTCTGCAGGTAGCCGGAATATTTCTTTTCCCATTCGTGCATCTTGGTAAACTCGGCGGCTATGGTATTCTGCAGGACCGCTGTCCTGGTCTGTGCGTCTGTCTGGTCTTTCACCTGTCCGTTGATGGCCTCGTTACCCTCGGCAAGGGCAAGCCATTCCAACGGATTGGACACGACAACCTGCGCCCTCGCTGACACAGCGACGAAGACGGCAAGTACAACTATCAGTATTTTAGCGGTTCGTAATCTCATATATTCCATTTCGTTTGCGATTTGCACTTACACGTTCACGTATAAAGGGGACAAGATTGCTGCTCTTGTCCATGCCCACCATGTCAAGGCGGGGTGTGGAGCGGTCGCCGGAATAGATATGTATGGTCTTCAGTCCGAACAACTGCTGTAAGAAGCTGCTCTCTTCCCGGAAATCGACCACACGGTAGAGTTCCATGAAGTCACGGGTACGCTGGAACACGCCATGTTCGTAGATGAACTGCTCGTCTATGATGACAAACCTCATGCTCCGCAGATAAAGGAAGCGGTATATGAGGCAGAGGGCGATTGCCAGCGATGCCCACAACAGGATGTTACCCATGAACATGCCGTCAATTCCGGCCACAGCAAGCCCGGCTATGCAGACGATGGTAATAATCAGGTCATTGGCGAAATATTGCCTGATTCGGGGACGGAACACCAATGTCCCGAAACTGTTTGATGGTTGTGTCTGTGTTTTCATCGTCTCATCCCTTTCGTTTGCGTTTCCTCATTGTTCATGGGCTTGTCAAGCAGCTGGTCGTTCCAGTCCTTATACCTTTCGTCACAAGGCTCATATCCGATTCCGCGTCTGTCGATTCCCAGCCTGTCACAAATGTCCCTGAAGTCAAACGGCTCCATCGGCAACTCGTGACGTTTGACACCTTTGGTCATGTCGGTAACAACAAGACGCTCTTTGTCCGGCGACAGGTGGGAGGTGAACACCCTCCCTTCTTTTTGCAGGGCGAAATTGACTGCGAACATACGTCCGGCACGGTCCCGGTCGAAACAGAGATGGTGGATGGCCTCGGGCGTATGCTCGATCATCGACGAGAACTGCTTTTTTGTCGGAGAGCCGCCAGTGGACACATACACGGCGTTGGAAAGGTCATGAAAGCCCACGTTCCCCGGCTCGTTCATCTTCAGTTGGTAAAAGGCCATCGCATCAAACGCACTCTCAAACCAATAGACATCCTTCGCTTTGCCAATGGGTCGGGTGAAGCCCATGTCGCTGCGGTTGTTTTCCAGACGGGCTATCCAAAGACCTTCTGCGGCATTGCTGCCTGCGGCCATACCTTTATAAGCGGTCTTGCCATCGGCATTGGGGCGGCTGCGCTCTTCCAGTCCCACGATGTCCTTGCCCGGCCATGCGGCAAGCGACAGCGGAAATGACAGGTTGGTGTATGTCTTGCCGCCCCGTTCCCTTGTGGCAAGGAAGAAATGGTCGGAGAAGGCCCGCTGGGTCTGGAGGCTGATGCCCCTGTTCTGGAAATAGGGATAGAAGCGTTTCTGCGATTCCCAGTCGCCATTGATAAAACCCTGTGTCTCGTACTCGTGGATGTCGAAAGGCCGTGTCTCGCGCTGCCGCTCGAAATCCCGTGGCACACGGTCGTTTACAGGATTGTTCAGGAGGCGGTTGCAGACAAGGTTGACAAGCCTGTCACCCGACATGCCGGGTCTGTACTCGGCGAAGAGGTTCGGATGCTCCTTGATGAAGCTGATGACATTGTAGTTCTTTCTCTCAGGGGGCTGGAAACAGCACAAGCCGTTGGCGGTCACGATGAACTTGTCGCCATGCACGCGCTTCCCGTCGCTGCCGATACGGACATACGAGGGATAGCGCATGCCATCCCTGCGGTTGAGCTGGTAGCCGGCGTCCACCAACAAGTCCTGGATGTTCACCCTGCTTTTGAAATCGTCGTATGTAAGTTCTGACATGGCCGCTGGTTTATGTTACAGTTAAAGGCCGTGCCCCATGCCGGGGACACGGTCATCTGGCAGGTTCCTCATGGCGTCGAACTGCCGTGCCGCGACATCTGCCGGTGAATCGACACCGGGCTTGAAATAGACATGCGGCATCGGACCACGGTGTCCTTCCATATAGATGTCCGGCATGGGACGGGGACCGCGCAGGAGGTCATGCGTAACCACGGCTCCCGCAAACAGGGCGGCGGTGATTTTCGTGCCGAGCCCCACGGGATAGCGGTCTTTCATATCCACCTCTTTGAACACTTTTGAAAAGAGCTTCATGCGGTGCAGGTCGTCCAGTGCCATGAATTTCTCATATTGCTTCTGCGAAATCTCGTGGCTTACCACCTCGCCGTCGATGACGGCGGTCATGCGGTATTTGGCCTCGCCCTCGCCTTGCACGGGTTCCACACGGATGTCATCGACGGTGACTTCACGCCCGTGCCGCCCTTCACGGAACCATCCTTTGTTCTCGTCTATAAGGCCCAGGTCGTTGCCGTCCATGACTACGCCTCCTTTGGGCAGGTTGTCACGGAGCGATGGTTCACGCTCCACCTGTAAGTCCTGCGGATTATCCTGCTGTCGGTAATATTCGTCCTGCCGGGTAATCTGCCGGTCGAGATCTGCCTGCACTTCGGGATGGAGTTTGATGTCAATCAGTTTGTCGCTGTTGAGCATGTCCATGGTGACAGTATCGGCGAAATCCTCCTTGATGACGCCGTTGAGTGTCTCAAGGCGTTTGGCTATCGGCTGGTCTTTGATGGAGTTGGAGGTCAACACAGCCAGTTCCTCGTCGGAGAGGTTATACTGCAAGTCGGCTTCCAATGCTGAGGATTGTATGGTGACGGTCTTCTTCTCCGCATCCACCAGTATGCCGTGGCTCGCCAGCACCTCCTGCCACTTCTCGTTGGAGAAATAGACATCGGAAGTGATGGCTTCCTTATACGGAATTGCCGGGGTGGTCGGTCTCTGCGGCTGTCTGACAGGGGTTATTACCGTCTGCAATTCGGACAGCACATCCTTCTCTGCCACGGGAGCGGTGTTGTAGCCCTTGTAGTAAAAGCCGTAGCCGCCGGATTGCAGCTCTCCGGGCTTCATGCGCCCGTCGGGTCGATTCGGCACCATAGGAGCACCGGGATAATAGAGTTGTCCTCCGATGCGGCGCAGGTGGAATCCTTCCTGCATCCTCGGTGTCCACCCAAAGAATGACCACCCCATCATGTGATGCGGCGGCATGGGTGGACGACGGTGCGGAGCGACCCTGCCGTATTCACCCACGCCGATACGGTAGCCGTGCAAGCCCATCGCCACACGACCGTTGGCATTGCGGGCATGCACAAAGTCTTTCGGCATATCGAAGTCGGCGGCGACAATGCTGGCGAATGTGTTGTAAGCCTTGCGGTTGGCGGTGTTGGTACCCCAGTCGGTAAGGGCTTTCAGTTGTTTCTCGGTAATCGGATAGTTCAGCAACGGGGAATCATGCCCCTGCACGAGCAAGGCGAAACCGTTGCTGCTTGCGGCCACATGAGCCTGCATCCCGTTTCGGAGCAGGATGTCCTGCAGTTCGGGAGTGAGTTCAAGCGGACGCGGATTGGTGTTTGTCCTTATAGGCATGATACTTATTGTTTATGCGTTCCCGTTTTCCAGCGCCTCGTCAAGCAGGGCGTTCTTCATTTCCATGAAGTTGACAGCCGATTCCTCCAAATCGGGATCAAGCCCCTGGCGGTGGCAGTACCATTCGTATTCCTGTGCCAGTTCGCGCGAGTGGCGGGTGATGTATTCTTTCCAGCCGTATTCGCCGGACTGTACCTTCTCGATAAGTTTTTCTTCGGGTTCGTATTTCATCTTGCTTGCGGTTTAGTGTTTGAGGGTCATGTTGTTGCGTTTGCGCATCTCTTCCCACAGTTCCTCGGTATAGGATGCTTCGGGAACATAGTCAAGGTTGCCTTCCTCGTCGGAGACCCAGCAACCGTTCAGCCCGAAGTTGTATCTGCCGAAGCCCTGTCGCTGTTCCTCGCGCCATTTTTTCTCGTCACCGTGCGTGAGGCGCACACCGGTCTTTTCATTGAGGTCAATGCCGATGGTGTAGAGGTCATCGCCGTCCATGACGGTGACGGGCAGGCCTTTCTGCAGGCAGGTAAGCTCCGCATTGGTGAGCTTCATTTCGTTGGCTGCGTATTCGAGATTGCGGCCGATGACAGGTGTAGGCACGTAGATGATCTGGTTGGTGCCCTGGTCTATCTGATGAAATGCCTGTATCTCCCTTCCTTCGGGAGTGGTGACAGGGGCGATGACGGGACGGTGCTCAAGCAGTGCCTTGCGCTCTTCCTCGGTGAAGCGGTCGAGGTGGCCGGCTTTGAGCTGCGGATAGAACACCACATCGACGCTGTTGTCGTCCATGCGGATGAACGCGAATCGGGTACGGGCATGGATTTCCTCGCCGCTTTCATCGGTGACGCTGATGGGAAGCACCGGGGAACGGCGACCGTCAAGGATGTCCTCTATCGCCTTCTGGGGCAGGTCTTCGAGCATTTCCTGTGTCAGCCCGAATCTGTCGAGTATGCCGTAGGGCAGTTCCTCGCTTTGAAATCTTTGAATCTTCATTTTTATAATTTTATGGGTTGTCGTTTTCCGCAAAATTATATGTGTTGTTCCGATTCAAAGGTGTCTATAAGTATGATTTTACTTTGGTTTATGCTTATTTAATATAAGACGAAATAATCATACTTACTTTTATACTCTGATACAATAGAAGCAAGTATTACAGTTGCTTAGAGTATGATATTTTACTCATATTGATATATGTAAAAATAGGGCGCAGTCTGATATGATATTGTTACCTTTGCGCCATGTTAAGGAATATATTGCTCATGACGGGATTGGGCTGCTGTCTGGCTGTATCGGCACAGTTCCATACGGTAACGCCCCACACGGCACGTTATAGAATCGAGCGTGTCGAACAGGGGACGGCAGGGAAAACAAAAGAAGTGACGGAAAAGGCGGCTTCGGCGGAGTTGTCTGCCGACACCGCTTCAATGCGGAAGCAGTGGATTGACAGCTATCTTAGCGTGTCATATCCGCTGAAGGAGATTTTTGTGACTTCGCCTTTTGGTGTGCGTACAGACCCGTTCACGAAAAAGCGTAAGAAACACAACGGACTGGACTTGAAGGCTGACCGGTGCGAGACATACGCCATGATGCACGGCATCGTGGTGAAGGTCGGACAGGACAAGGTGTCCGGGAGATATGTCACCGTGCGGCACGGGGATTTCTCTGTCAGCTACTGCCATCTGTCCGAATGGCGAGTGAAGAAAGGTGACTGTGTGAGACCGGGAGATGTGGTGGGAATAAGCGGAAACACCGGTCGATCGACCGGAAATCATCTGCACCTGACTGTCCGGCTGGGGCGGAGGTATATCAACCCGGTAGTATTGCTTCAGTTCATCGACGAGACGCGCAAGCAGGCGTTGGAGAAACTCTCTAATTACGGCCTTTGACACACTTTTTTGGTCTCAAAACTGACCTCAAAACGCTTTTCTTTTTCTTTTGCCGATTTTCGGCAGTTTCCCATTGAAAAATTTGCAGGATTGAAATAAAAGCAGTACCTTTGCAACGACAAATCCCGCCCGCTTCCCGTAAGATTAGCGTACCCAGCGGGACATTTTTATTTTATGGGAGTAAGATATACACATCAAGCCATAACAACAGAGGAACAAATAAACACTCTAAGACGGAGAGGTTTACTTATAGATGATGTCAGTCATGCACAAAAGACTTTGGACACCATCAGCTATTTTCGTCTTGCCGGATATTGGAGACATCTGGAGGCAGACCGCTCCACACATCGGTTCAAGGAAGGAAGTAAATTTACCGACATTACCGATGCGTATTATTTCGATAAACAGTTAAGAGCATTATTGTTCTCCGCTATACAGACTATAGAAGTTGTTGTACGCACAAAGATAATCAAGCATTTTGCACACACCTATGGCGCATTTTGGTTCATGAATGAAGAATGTGCAACCAACAGTTCCCGCTTCGCTGCAAACTTAGCCATAGTGGAAAAAGAGGTGGCTCGTTCTCATGATGATTTTATCAAAGAACATTTCCGAAAGTATAGCGAGCCAGAACTGCCTCCTGTATGGAAAACCTTGGAGGTCGTGTCAATGGGTACGTTGTCAAAGCTCTATTCCAATTTTTCAGATGCCACAGCCAAACATGGTATAGCACGAGAATTTGGGTTGAACCATCACAAGTTCCTCAGAAGTTGGTTGGAGTGCCTTGCCGTTATCCGTAATTGTTGTGCGCACCACTCAAGATTGTTCAATAGGGTCTTCCCGATAAAGCCGCAGATGCCGGTACGGTTGTCAGGCGTTTGGATAACTGACTTCTCTTTTAGAGAACAGACTCTTTATCCTCAACTATGCTATCTTGTTTATTGGCTCAACTCCATTTCGGCCGATAATACTTTTGTCAAAGATTTCAAGCACCTGTTGCACGAACACCCCTCTGTTAATACAAGGCTAATGGGATTTCCTGTCGGATGGGAAAACGAGCCGCTTTGGAAGTAAAGCAATGCACTACCATAAAAAAGCGTTCCCAAATTGTATGGAAACGCATTTTTATGTATCTGATTATTTCCTTAAAATCAGAAATGGAAGTAAGCATTAACTCAACTACACCTTTTGGAGGTTGTAAGCCTATTGTAATTTTACATTGCAAAGACGCACAACCTACTTGAAAATGTCAGGTACTATGGATTTTGACATATAATTGTGCAACGTGAAAAAATAGTAACTTCATCATTCTAAACAAACAGCATATGAAAAAGGCATCCAAATATATATCATCTGTATATCTTAACATCGTTGATAGAAGCGAATCATTCCTTATAAAATGTCGTTATTCATATAACAAAGTATATCGAATTTTTGTCATCACGTTAATTGGATTAATGATTATCGGAATTACCATAATCATTTTCGCTATGTTATATAATGTATCAAATTTAGATATGCCATTTTCAAAGTTGTTTTATAACAGTGCATCCATATACATATCAGGAAATGAACGAGACTTAGCAGGAATAAAAGAGATTCAACATCTGATAATTTTTGAACAGTTCATATCGTTTGTAATTAACAATATATTTCTCGCAACAATAACGTATAACTTATTTAAAACCTATAATAATGTATTCATATCTAAGAATTTATATATACTCGAGCAAGAAGATAGTCCTCAATGCTATGTTTTACGATTTAGAATTGGAGATTTAAATAATGAATTTGCGAATTATAGGTATTCTATGCAATTTTTCAAATGGTATGATAATGTATTCAAAGATCCATACTATATTATTCAGAATGATATTCCAGAATTAGATTATGTCTATAATGAAGATAACTGTATTTATTGTAGAGATAAGAATAAGGTTACTGATTTAGTCATGAGTACAAAGTCTCATGATATAAATCAAAACGCATCAGCTGTTGCTAAAGTTATTTTTGCTGAGGATAATGTATTCTATGCTTTTAATAGTATTTGTATTACGATAACAGCAATGTCAACAAAAACCTCTGAAAAAATAATTATAAGACGCTATTATGGGAAGAAAAATATTATTTTTGTCAATAACTGTAAAGACGTTTTTAAATGGGATGCATCAAAAAAACATAATAAAACAACTCCCATGTGGCATCACATAGATAAATATGAGATAATGGACGAAAATAGGAAATTTTTTATAACATCAATCTTACGCAATAAACTCGTCAATAAGAATAAAAAGTATCGTAAATCTCGTAATATTTGACTGATTAAATTTCGTCTTATCAAAATGCTTACAAATGGAAATCCAAGATACATGCAAAAAAAGCCCCTGCCTCACCGCGAATATGCGGGCAAGGCAGAGGCTTATAATAAGCCGAATCTCTAATGCTATTATTATCCCCTCAACATCGTTGGGATGATATTTAATTGGTCAATTGTTCAAATATCAATTGCCCGTTTTATTTCGTTGACAATGTACCGTACATGATTATCGGTAATGTATGGCCCGGCCGGAAGGCAGATGCCTATTTTGAAAAGCAACTCCGACACCCCATTGACATAGGCTGGAGCATTGCTGTATACCGGCTGTTTGTGCATGGGCTTCCATAGTGGTCGGCTCTCTATATGGGCAGCATCGAGGGCCATACGCAAGGCTTCGACATTGGTATTGGGCTAGCAGTCTGTCGTCGCGGAATTAACTGGATGTGTTATGCCTGTCACACCTCCCACCGGACCGGTTATGACTTGTTTGTAGGCGTTTTCCTGTCCTTTGATTTTCAGAGCTGGATCAAGAGTGGCGGTACATAACCAGTAATTGGAATCAAATTCAGCTGACGGAGCCTGATGTAGTGTAACGCCGGGAACCTCAGCAAGCAACTCATTATAAAGAGTCTGCACATGGCGATGATGTGCAATATGCTCATTGAGCACCGTCATCTGTGCCCTGCCGACACAAGCCGAAATATTACTTAAACGGTAATTATAACCGACAGCTTCATGCTGATAGTAGGGATAGCTTTCGCGCGCCTGCGTCGCGTACCACATGATGTTTTTACGTGATTCATCGTCCGGGCATATCAAGGAACCGCCTCCGGATGTGGTTATCATTTTATTTCCGTTAAACGATAATACACCATAATGTCCAAACGTGCCGAGAACTTGTCCTTTATAACGGGAACCGAATCCTTCTGCGGCATCCTCGACGACTGGTATTCCGTATTTTGCTGCCACCTCCAGTATCTCTTCTATTTTGTAAGGCATTCCGTACAGAGCTACCGGAATAATGGCTTTAGGCTTATTGCCTGTATGCCGGATACGATCCGTTATTGCGCGTTCAAGAAGCACCGGGTCAATATTCCATGTCTCTCTTTCTGAATCGACAAATACAGGTGTGGCTCCTAAATAAGCAATCGGATTGGTCGAGGCACAGAATGTGAATGATTGCACAATAACCTCATCACCGGGATTCACTCCACAGGCTATTAGTGCTAGATGCAATGCGGCTGTTCCTGACACAAGAGCCGCAACTTTTTTCCCTTGACCAACAAACAATTCGAGCTCATGCTCAAAAGCATCACAGTCCGGGCCTAAAGGTACGGCCCAATCATGGGCGAGAGCGGTTTTGATGAAATCGATCTCACGGCCGCACATCTTAGGTTTACAAAGAAGAATACGTTCCATTAATCCATTAAATCTTCGGGTGAAAGTGGTGTATAGGGGCCATCCTTTACTTCTAATATTGCCGATGGTTCTATAACCTCGACAGTATGCCACTGTCCTTTTGGAATATGAACACCGTAATTGCCGATTGTTGGGTCGAGAAGATAGCGTTCAATCTGCGCACCCACCTCGTTGTAGAATACCACAAACATTCTACCTCGCAAAAGCAGGTATGTTTCTGCTGTATGTCTGTGCCGGTGAATAGGGATGATTGTACACGGAAGCAACACGTTGATTAGACGCTGTGCATTATCGTGGAGATTGTCGTGGAGATTGAAGTTCATGCGCAGCCGAGGAGAAGCATGAGCCTCGACTGCTATTTTGTCCAAAAGTTCATTATTGATAATCATGATTGTTGAAGTTATAGTTTGAAATAAAGGCAATAATTGTGCAAAAACAAACCGCAATAAATATCCATGCCGAAGCACTATATGAACACCTGATTAACTGATTTATTATTGTTTTCACAATAAACTCCGTCTTTTTAAATCCTAATTAATCCTTAAGAAATGAATAGTTCAGCGATATTGCTTGTCCTTATGATTGATTGCCAAGAGTAAATGTTCATACTAAATGTAAGGTTGTGTGACAGATTCAGCATTTGCCCAATTTTCTTTAAGGATGAGGCAATTTCAACTTTGACTGTTGAATAGGCATACAACTTTTTGCGTTTCAATATAGGAAATATATACTCATTGTTGTCATCATGATATTTGGAAATGATTGCAAGTGCCCTGTTCCCGAGAACTACATTTCGCACTTTGCCTTTGAGACGCCGTCTGAAGGTCAGCATATTGTCTTTCAAATTATCAGTCCGAAGATTTGCAACATCAATAAATTCCATACCTTGTGCGTAAAAACCGAACATAAATGCATCTCGGGCAAGTTCAAGTGATTTGTCACACGACAGATTCATACTGCTGATACGATGGATTGTTTTGACATCCAGCGCGTATATTCCGTTGGTCGGACTATTTCGCAATAATGTTGTTTTTATTTCCGAAGGCCAAAGGAAACTCATCGGCAACAAATTATCTTGCCCTGCTCTTTTTAATACTGTTCGCAATACACGTAAATAAAACGAAACCGTAGAAGGAGATACTCGTTTTGAGAGATATGTATTGTAGCCCAATATAAACGATTTAGTTATTGATGAAAGAGGGATTTCTATACTTCTAAGGTATTTGAGCAGACTCAACTGTGTGTTCCGCAATGATTGGACAAAATGCTTCCCTTCTGCGTTATATTCATCAATAAGATATGAGATATATCCTATCAATCCTGACTTATCAATATGATTGATCGAAATGCTTCTTTTCGGCTCAAACTTGTCATAAAACAATTTGGGAACTTTTGCAATATCGTAAGAAACGGGATATTTACCTCGGTAATTTTTTATGCGTTCTTCAAACGGATTAGTTTTCAGAATGGCTCTTGCGCACGCTTCCACAATATCATCAAGTGCTATCTTATTGTCGGTTTGAAATATCGATTCTATGACGCAATAGATTGTCATCAAGTCAAACGCTATTCGCTCTTTGGCATATGAAATTACAGATTGATCTATTCCATGAATATTGCCTGTAATATTACGTTCGGATTTACCTTGTTTAATGACATAATATACAGTCCCTTCAACTCCTGGCGTCCGTGACTTACGGAATCTCGCTGATAATGAAAACATGAATATTTATATCATTCAGAAACTTTATAAATATATACGATTCGATATAAGGAATCTATTCCCCATATTCTTCTTCGTATTCCTTTTTAGCTTTGGCTGCTTCTTCTTTATATTTTTCTGCCAAAACCTTTAACTCCTTTTTCGTAGGATTCAAGTTTTTTGTTAGCAACAACTCTTTAATTATTAATCCAGATGTATATGTCAGACTATAAGCTATCGCAGGACCTAAGACTTGTTTTAAACCAGGAACAAAAGATACCAATGTCAGGAATATGTAATTTCCAGCCAAGCTAAGTCCTATAGATTCCACAATACCTCCTGCGATTCTTTTCCCTATATACACATTATATACTTTACCAAGATGCAATATCATAGCAATTTGTATAGGAGCGATTATAAAAGAGTCTACAACGGGTACAGGTTGTATTGCAGCGGCTGCAGCCGTTAACGAATAATTCCTTATAATTCTTTTGGCACGGTCTTCTTGATTTTGTTCCTTGCGGTCAATCACAAGTTCCAATATATCGGAAGTCTTGGAGTTGATTTTCTCTTTAAGTTCATCTATTCCATATAAGGTATCTTCTAAAGATTCACCTGCATAGACTGGTACTATATCTGATGGATGCCGTTCAAAGATTGTAGCTACATATTGAATATAATCGCAGATGTTCTTTTCTTTTTGAGTAGTTGGATTTTTCAAGGACAGATTCAGCGGATCCCAAGCTCTTGTAGGTTTAACCTTGTCGATTTGATTGACGACTATAACAATTGGAATCTTGTTTAATTGCTCATCTTTTATCCATAACTTATAAAAATTTTGTTCAAGCTCCAATGCCTTATCATCACATTTCAAAACCAATAATAATATATGAGCATCCTCTGATAACAATCGAATGTTTTCAATATAATCGCCTCCGTTTATAAGCGGCGCATTGGCCTCGCCAAAACCTGGAACATCGACAATCCGAATTTCTCCAATGTCAGTATTCCAAATTACTTCTTCGTTCTTTTTTGTGCATGGTCTTGAGTCTGATGCGACTTCACAGGCGTGGGTTTCCAAGATGGCATTTATTACGGAACTTTTTCCGACACCGGTCTTGCCTGCCATTACAAACTTGAATTTGATAGTACTCTCGTTTACCAAATCCAACATCTGCGTTATTCTATCTTTTTTCATGGTACTAATCTAAATTTTGTAAGCATACGCTACCAAAATACAAAAATTACTCTCTCTTATTCCCAGTTCCAATCATACCGCTCGATATCTTCCTCCACAAGATTCGAGCCTTGCTGCACCTCGATGAATGTCAGCGGAGTGATTGCCCGGAGTGCATGGTGGATGCCTTGGGGAATACGGATGACATCCCCACGTCTTACAATCCTTCTTTCATTGTCAATGACAACCTCGCCTTCGCCGTTGATGAATGTCCAGATTTCCTCCCTGCAATGATGTCTCTGATAGCTGATGGAGCAGCCCGACCGCAAGGTCAGTTGTTTAGTGAGTGCGCAGAAGCCATCCGGAAATTCGATGAAGTCAACTACTTTGTATTCTCCCCAGCGCCGTTCCTCATACATCGGCCGTTTGCCTATGCCATTGACAAGATGCTTCAGGTTCTCGCTCAGTTTTCTCTCAGATACAAGGATGCCGTCTGGCGAGGCGGCCACGACCATATCTTTTGCACCTATGCACACGACCGGTAATTCCAGCTCGTTAATGATATATGTATCATCGCATGATTCAGCGAAGACATTTCCATAGGTATGTTCCTGTAGTTCGTCTGTAAGGGTGTTCCATGTCCCGAGATCTTTCCATTGACCGGAGTAAGGCACGACGGCCAATGACTTGGCCTTCTCCACCACGGCATAGTCGAAACTTATTTTCGGCAGATTTCCATACTCTTTCCGCAGGGAGGCGAAATCGGAATGTGGCATAATGACCTCAGATATGGATATGAGGTATCCGAGGCGAAACGCGAACACGCCACCATTCCATAACGCACGCCCGGCTATCAGCTTTTCCGCTGTCGCGACATCTGGCTTTTCTGTAAAGCGTATGACCGGGATGGCAGTCGCTGTACAATCCGTACCCCTTTCCGGCACTATATAACCGTATTTTGCAGAGGGGTATGTCGGTTCTATTCCCATAAGTACAATCTCGGCGGTTCTTTCACTGACTGCATCAGTCATCTTTGCGATTGTCTCGAAATATCCGTCATCGGTATATGAATCACAAGGCATGACTATGACTGGTTCGTCCATTGGAGTACCTTTGTCTGCCAGATAGGAACAGGCCAGCATTATGGCCGGGAAAGTGTCCCGTCTGCATGGTTCCGTGACAACATCTATCGATGTGCCGAGCTGGTTTTCTATGGAATCCTTCTGGTTCAGCCCTGTCGCGATTACAATATCATCGGTGAGCCCGACTGTTTTTATTTGGCGTACAACACGCTGTATCATGGACTCTTTCGCCCCGTCAGGTGCGGTCAGCAAGCGGAGGAATTGTTTGGAGCGGGCATCATTTGAAAGTGGCCACAGGCGTTTGCCCGAGCCTCCGGATAATAATATGATTTTCATTCTATATGGATTTCTTATGTATAGGTTTTAATTTGGCATTTGCCGTAGCAAAACCTACAGGATCATTATATATGGTGGATTCTGATATATTAAAGTACTGTTCAAGCGCATTTTTGATTTTTTTCTTAGTTGTTACATGTATGGGAATGACCTTGATTGCATGATTATCCGCAACCATAGTATTCAGTCCAAATATAAAAACGCTATCCTGTCTCACTATACGATTGTTTATAGCTTTTGGATACCAAAGGTAGAAATGTGGCGATGAGTTTTGTGAATCTCTGACTTGTAATTCTTTAAGCAATGTATCTATACTCCTGTCTTCATCGTATCCTATTTCTACTAATGTTCCTTTGTCTAATTCCTCTTGGATATCCATAATATACAGAAATCCGGTCTTGTCTAAGTTATCTTGACATGCAAACCATAGCGAAGTAAGGATGTTCTTGCTAAAATCAATAAGACATGTGGCTCCACCGTTATGTTGAATGTCGGATAAAACTTCAAGGTCGCTTCCTGCATACCGGGACGGGAACTGCCGCCTTGCTTCTGTCAATAATAACATCAGATATGATATGGCGGCTTCATCGGTGAGATTCTCATTTTCTACCAGACGAATCAGGTAGCCTGATGAAATAGTATGGGTATTAGGTGTGATCTGCTTGCCATAGTGTTTTCTTGTATCCTTACATTCGAACAATGCTGTAACACCACGGAACAAATACCGCCCTTCCGCTTTGAACCGGGCCAGTTTTTCTATTTCCAGAATTGTTTTTCCAATTACATTTATACCGTCTGAGTCATCTTCAAGAATAACAGAGTTATCCCTGAAAAGAAAATCGTGCGCCGCATTTAAAATCTCATTAATATACTCTTTGCTGCCATCTAATGGGTTAGATACGACTAAATCGAAATACTGTGCATACGATAAATCTTGTTTCGCTTTTATTATGCGAGATTCTATCGCTGTATTTGAGTCTGCATCACGCACACTCAACCGCTCACGAAGTTTTTCAAGAGATCCCGGGCAGACAAAGATAGTAAGGATAGAAGCTCCAAGGCGCTGTTTGACACAATTAATCTTTTCAGGTGAGATTTCAAAAATAAAATTTTTATCAGACTTTTCAAACTCACTTATTTCCGTCCCGTAGAAATGGTCTTTGAAAACCTCTTCATACTCGACAAATCTTTCATCCAATATCTTTTTCTTAAATTCATCCGGAGTTATGAAGTGGTAGTTAACACCATCCTGTTCTCCGGCACGAGGTGCTCTTGAGGTGGTTGACAATGGGTATTTTAGATTCAGCGCAACCTCTTCCAGCAGTCTTTCTATTATCTTACTTTTCTCTACGGCTATAGTTCCCGATATGGCTATAATGTTTCTTCTCATAATTTACATGCTCTCTTTGAATAAATATGTCTTAATATGAAATTATAATATGCTATTATGATTTATCCAACCAAGTCTGTATATATCCTAACAACTCCGTTATTTTCGTAGTTACAAGTTCTGCCCCTTCATTTTTAGCTTCTTGCCAATATCCTGCTAATGATTTGGATGATGAATAGATTACCATCGGTATTAGGGGGAATTGTTCACTTTTTATTCTCAATAGCTTAAGCCCTTCATCGGGAGAGTTTCCCCTTTTCATATCGGATATTATCATGGAATAATCCTCCTTTGTTAGTTTCAATAGAGCATCTTCCGTTGAAGTTACTTTATCGAAAATGACATCCCTTCCAGAGAACATCTCAATTATACTGTCATTGTTTCTCGGTTTATCATCCACCCATAAAACCTTATGAGTTCTGGCAGTTTGACTACTAAATCTATTACTTGAAGAAATATTATCATCTATGTTTTTAATCTGCAGTTTTGAGAGCCTTCCAGACAATTCCATTATCAATCTGTCTGCCGTTGCGATCCTCTTTTCAAAATCATTGTTCTTTGTCTCCAACTCCAGTTGTAACTCTTGAAGATGTTTGCCCAATAAAGTGTTAATTTGTTTATTAAAACGATCCCCAACTGCTCTGGATATCTCACTTCGTGTTTTATAATTCATCCATGAAAGTACCGCACCGAAAAGGAATGTACCCGCAGAAATGAGTAAAACCAGTTTATTAAATGAATCCTCAAGAAACAATCGATGTTCCTTTGCCTCTTCCCGGATAAATTGCTGATATTGCAGAGTTATATTCTCTTGTTCCGCATAAGATACTTTTGTGGAATCAAAAGAGTTTACCCACGAAAAAAGGGTAATTATGTATAATACAAATTGAATCACTAATATATATTGTTAATGCGATTATACATTGGAGCAAAAGTCCTGTGAAAATCGCTCAAGATAAAATACTAATTACTTGTCCAAACACTCATATTTGGAGTTTTGGCTCTTAAACTCAGGCACAATCCTCTTCATCTCTGCAACGACTTCCATATCGCTTTTGTTATCTACAGTTTCAATAAGGACAGATATTGACTTGTTAATTTCCGAATAATCATATTCTCGAACCTTCGCAATCTTTATTTTTGAGTGAAATGTTGGTAGTGTAATTTCTTTTTTACTCAAAACTTCCTCATACAGTTTTTCTCCATCCCTTAGTCCGGTATATTGTATCTTTATACCACTTACTCCACTGAGAGTGATCATTCGTTTGGCAAGGTCTGCAATTTTTACAGGTTCACCCATATCAAAAACGAAGATCTCGCCGCCATTTCCCATAGTTCCTGCTTCAATAACAAGTTTACAAGCCTCAGGGATTAACATAAAGTACCGGATTATATTCGGATGTGTGACTGTAACCGGCCCTCCTTTACGAATCTGCTCCTGGAAAATGGGAATTACAGAACCATTTGAACCGAGAACATTACCAAAGCGTGTAGTAACAAAGCGTGTATCTCCTTTGATTTTTTGTTCCTTGATTGCTTTATCAAGCGCCTGAACATAAATCTCACATATACGTTTGGAGCAACCCATGACATTGGTTGGATTAACAGCTTTATCTGTCGAAATCATCACAAATTTCCTTGTGCCATATTTCACAGCGAGATCTGCAATAACTTTCGTACCATTGACATTGTTAATTATACTCTCATAAGGATTATCTTCCATCATCGGCACATGCTTATATGCCGCAGCGTGAAATACATATTCAGGTTTATACTGAGCGAAAATCCTTTCCATCATATTTCTGTCTGCAATATCACTAACGATTGTTTCTGCCATAACATCTGAATACTGATTGTGCATCATCAAACGTATATCATGCATTGGCGTTTCCGCCTGGTCTATCAGAATTAAATGCGATGGACAATATGACGCAATCTGTCGTACAATTTCCGAACCAATACTTCCCGCTGCTCCCGTTATCAGAATCGTATGACCGGCTACAAGATTGGCAGCGGCGTGCATATCGACTTCTATTTTATCACGAGGCAGCAAATCCTCTACGTTCAAAGGGCGCAGTTCGGAAATGTTCAAATCACTTTTCCCATCCCATTCAACGGCATTGGGTACTACTAGAATCTTTACACCACTTGCGACTATATCTTCTAGTAATTCTGCTTTTTCGCGTATAAAAGGCATCATAAGAGGCGATATCATAAGAGTAGAAATCCCTTCTTTCGCCATTGTTTCGATTAAATGATTATTAAAAGGATGTACCCGGACACCCATCAAACGACGGTTACTCATGTCAGATTCCACCGTTACAAAACCGGCAACTTTATACGGTGAATCACTTGAAGATCGAATATTCTTTGCGAGGGCAACACCACCGCTCTTAACACCCAAAATGAACACTTTCCTTTCTCCATGAATTGAATCCTCATATATGGTTTTTACCCATACTCGTATTATCCACATGAATACGATAGAAAACAAACCTAAAAGGACGATGTCTACTGTGCTAAAAATGAGTATAGCGGTCCCACTTAAAGTCCATTGAACAGTAAAAACAATAACAATAGATATTATAACCGCCAACGTTACCCTTATCAGATCAGTGAAGGATGAGAAACGTAGTACACCATCATACGTATGAAATATTCTGAATCCAATTACAAAACATATCAGAAATATTCCAAGAGATATTGCAAGCGAGTTAAAAACATTCGCAGTATCCGTTACACCATGATTTATAATATAGGAAAGGATTCCAGCGAATAAAACAAAACAACAATCAAGAAGCAGTATACTCCAATATGGCAAAGCCTTTTTGGAAAAATACCACTGAGTCACATCTTTAAAAGTTCTCATAGGTTTATCAATTTAAAGCCTGCAGTTTTGTGGTATAAATTGAATTACTTTGTGATAACCTCAAAGAAAGTCGAGAATATCAACTTTATATCAGACCATAAATTGGCATTCTGCACATATTCAAGATCAATATTCAATTTATCAGGCATTATTTTCTCTATATATACTTTGTCGGGGTTTTCAGCTTTAGCGAGTAGCTCATTCTCGTTCCTATACCTAATGGATGCCAATGATGTTATTCCGGGCTTTACATCCAAAACATGAAGCTGTTCCGCTGAATACATATTGACATATTTTCTTACTTCCGGACGCGGTCCTACAAGACTCATGTCACCAAGAAATACATTTATAAGTTGTGGAAATTCATCCAGTTTATACTTTCTAATATAGTAACCAGAACGTGTTACTCTGGGATCGCGCCCTCCAATAGTGATAAGCCCTCCTGTTTTATCAGCATCAGGACGCATAGTTCTAAATTTAAAAATACGGAAATCTTTGTTTGATAACCCGACTCGCATCTGTCGATAGAAAACTGGGCCATTTGAATCTGCTTTAATCCAAATGGCTAAAATGAGAAATATAGGGCTAAGTATTATTAGCCCTATACCACTCATAACTATATCAAAAATTCGTTTCACAATGATTGAAAAACTTCTTTGAAGGTGTCAATAATATAATCAACATCATCGTCAGATAGAAGGGTGTGCAGAGGAAGTGTTATCTCATTCTGATAGTGATTGTATGCATTAGGAAAATCTGAAATATCCCAGCCTAAGGATTTATAGGCAGTCATCATTGGAAGTGGCTTATAGTGTACATTGCATACAATTCCCCGTTCTGCCATCATAGTAATCATCTTATTCCGTTCGTCGGTACTTTTGCCAATCAATCTAACAAGATAGAGATGTCCGCTGGATGAATGATTATCATTGTAATGATCCAATACCTCCAGTGGTAATCCGATAAGACCGGAATTGTATTTTTCTATAATTCGTTTTCTCCTTTCTAAAAGAGCAGGATAACGATTAAACTGAGAAAGACCGATCGCAGCAACAACATCAGTCATATTACACTTATAATATGTACCGATGATGTCGTATTCCCATGCGCCGATTTTTGTTTTGGCAAGGGCATCTTTGTTTTGGCCATGTAGGCTTAACAGCTGAAGTTGTTTATAAATGGCATCGTCATCAACCCCACTAATTGGCAACCATGTTAAAGCTCCGCCTTCTGCCGTTGTGAGATTCTTTACTGCATGGAAAGAAAAGGATGTGAAATCGGCTATCTCCCCGGCCATTTTCCCATTTTTCATCGCCCCGAAAGCGTGAGCGGAATCAGCAAGGATGATGCATCTGCCCAATGCACTTTGTATATCCGAGGAAGCCTGAAACAGGATTCTCTTTTCATCAATGATACTCCGTATCTTCTGGTAATTACATATTATACCTGCTAAATCAACAGGCATAATCACCTTTGTTCGTCTGGTTATAACTTCTCTTAACTTGTCATAATCCATTTCAAATGAGTTCGCCGCACAATCGACCATTATTGGCGTTGCGCCGACATGACACACTGAACTTGCGGTCGCAGTATAAGTGTATGCCGGGACTATTACTTCATCACCTGGACCAACACCAATGACACGAAGTGCCATTTCCATACATGCCGTGGCAGAGTTCAAGCACACCGCCTTTTTTGTGTTGCAGTATTCCGCAATCTTTCTTTCCAATTCCTTCGTTTTAGGTCCTGTTGTAATCCAACCAGACCTCAGAGCTTCGGCAACAAGTGTAATCTCCGCCTCCGAAATGTCGGGAGGAGAGAATGGAATGTTTCTTTTAATGTTCATGCCGTAATTGTTATTTAATGTTGTTTATGTAGAATATCTTTTTGTATGTGTTTCCGAAGACATTAATCAACGTCCATAAGCAGGCTGAAATCGGATTCATTTGTTCGCCATATCGAAATAGGGGATAATGAGCCTTAATTTTTTGTAGCACTGACGGCGGAGTTATGCTCCCTTTCCTACGTCGGTAGCAGGCCAAGTCTTCATTCAATAAATGGCAATTCGATTTTCGTATAGCTTTAAGCCAGAGTGCTGTATCATTGTTTTTCTTAATATTAGCGATCCGAATTAACCCAATCTTTTTTCGGTCATACATCACAGTTAAACATCCCGGCCAACAACAAGCAAACATGTCAAATTTTCCTACGTTTCGTTTGCCTCCGACAATAATGTTCAGATTATTTCCATCTTCAGAGATTTCATGGTACTTATGATAAGTGAAACTATATCCGTTTTCCACCATGAATCTTACCTGTCGCTCAAGTTTTGTCGGCAGCCAGAGGTCATCACTGTCAAGAAATGCTATCCAAGTCCCTTTCGCCAAAGTCAAAGCAAAATTCCTAGCAACTGCCGCACCTGAGTTTTTTGCAAGACAATGATATTGAATGCGAGAATCCTTTTCTGAATATCTTTTTACGATTTCCTCGGTATTATCCGTAGAACAGTCATCCACAATAATCATCTCCCAATCCACATAGCTCTGCGTGAGCACACTTTCTATTGTCTCGGAGATATACTTTCCGCAATTATACGTCGGTGTGATTATACTGACAAGTCCGCTCATAATATCCATTCAATATTGTGACGTGTTACTGCCGCAGGATGCCCGGCAATAATACAATCAGGCTCGATAAAACGCCGGCAGACAAGACTCTTATAGCCTACTACACAACCTGAGGGGACAACAGTACCTTTCAATATATGGCAGAAGCTCGCAATCCATACATGATTTCCTATGTTAACCTCACCGATTATCGGCTTACTTTCGTGAGTCTCTTTATCCATTATCTCATGACCATCGCTATCTCTCATATATACATCCCATCCCAACAGACAATTTTCTCCGAATGAGATTCTCTTTGAGCAGGATATCGTAAAATTCTTATTTGCGCTGAAATGATCGCCAAGTTCAATGATTCCCTTATTCTTTAATATTGTCCCACGGCTAAACTGCGCATCTCCATGAAATATCATCTTACTCCCTTTAATTAAGTCGAGAGAAGATTTACGATCAAGGATTGAATCAATCCCTCCGAATCCGTATATAATTTTACACGAGGAAAAATCATCAAGCGACACTGAGCCTCTTGTCAAGCGTATTAATTTCACATCGTATCTTATCAATATTGGGATCTTCAGCCCTTTCCAACCGAATAATTTAATATTAGCATATATGCTTTTAGGTAACGACAATATCTTTTCAATTCTTCGATTCATTTTCTTTTGCTTTTAATAGGGAAATTTTTGATATCTACTTTTTCGCCAAGTTTTTGTAAAAACTCCGGAGTGTAAAAATCCATAAATCCCCCTTGAGAAGTGAATGTCAGTTCTCCAAAATAAATTTTCCCCTCGATATTATAGAGATCCACTCTCAGGATTGGAAAATTTTTAGATAAAGTTTCTGCAATTGAGATCATTCTGTCGAGGCCTCTTGGTCGCGTCATCGGCTCCCCTTGCAAATAGTCGGAATTGAATACTGAAAATTCGGGATGCGGATTCCAATCGCGATCGTATGTAAGGACTCTTGCACTGTTTCCACCGCTCGACCTGTCGCTACATACCCAAATATATTCGCATCTTCCATTGATACACCATAATTTGTAATCTGTAAGCGAGGTCTTTCCTTTTTCAAGAGGCAAAACTTCTTCTGCTATGACGCATGGTTTTATATATTTGTAATGTGGTTCTGCATGAAGGGAACCTATATTTTTTCTGCCAAGCCATTCCCTCGCCATTTTTTTTACCCGCCGTTCTTGATCCTTATCTGCAGGATTCTTCGTGATTATCTTGTTCGTTCCCTTCCCATCTCCATTATTCGCTTTTAATATAAAAGTATCGGGAAGGGTATCAAAATTTATACCATCTGCAGAATACCATACACCGTATAATTTAACAAGCGTATCTCCCAACCCAAGTTGCTCGATGTATTCCCTTACCTTATATTTATCGGCGAGATCTACCCATCTCGATGTATCGGAATAGAGTTTTGACCATATAATCTTTTCGTTTAAATCCTGAGGATTTTTCAGATTAAGTTTTTTCTTGAATACAAATCGATATCGAAGTTTTAATAGCATCTTCGGATAATGATTCCCGAGATACTCACACAACTTTATTATCGGAGCAAAAAAGAATCGCCCTGACTTGCTTAATGTAGGATGAAACATCTATATACTTTGTTTATAATTCTTGATTTTAGCCGGAACACCTATTAAGTGGCAATCCGCTGGAGCGTCATTGACAACACATGCCATGGCAGCAATTACTACGTTATTACCAATTGTAAGAGGACCAATGATACTCGCATTAGCTCCTACATTAACGTTATCACCCAATACTAAACCTCTTGGTTTGTTGGCAATTGACTGTGCATCAGACTTTTGTTCCCAATGGTTACTTTTAATGGGAGGGGTAAAATGTCTAATTCCCAGTATATTACCGCCAGTTAAAATTAGATTGCATCCAATCTTTGAACTTCCGTTGATTGTTATGCCCATCACCGGATGGAGAACAACCATTCCTGGGCCTATATCTGTTGTATAAGGTATATCCAATCGGCTTAGAGATTGAATGATGTTGAGAAGTGGCAAGAAAATCAATCTGAAATATTTATATCCACTTCCCATCAATAAAAAGAGACCTCTCTCCAGTCGATAAAGAAATATACCAATAATACCCCACGACATCCAAATGAAAAGCATGCGCATTTTATTTCTCCCAGCTGCACGTCGGTACTCGCTGATGAAAAACTTTAATTGTTCAATCATGGTTGATTCCGAATGTTTGACGCCACAATTTCGAAACGCTCGTCCAACCAAACGACTCAGCCTTCTTGCGGGCTCTTCTTGTGAGTTCCAATGCAAGTTGGGGAGTTCGGATAATTCCAAATATTTTGTCAGCCATCATTTCTGTATTGTTCTTCTCCACGAGATATCCATCTTTTCCATTATCTATAAGGTAGGGCATTCCACCTACATCAGTCGATATAACCGGCAACCCTAACGCCATCGACTCAATTACTGATACCGGGGTGTTATCGAAGTTTGTGGTGCTTATGAAGATATCATACTCCTCTGAGAGTTTATGCCACTCCTCCTTTGACATTTGCCCCGTTATCTTTAAAGAACCATCTATGCCATAGGATTTTGCAAGATTAATTATCTTTTCCATTGAACCGTCTTTATCCGGTCCTACCATACAAAGTTGTGCATCAGGATAGCGCTGCAACACCAAATTCAACACTTCCACCGCCATTTCACAATTGTATATTTCTGCAAAAGAGCGAACCCAAAGGAGTCGGGGGCGAAACTCTTTTCTCTCCTTGAATTTATATTTGGAGACATCAATATTATTCGGAATGACATCGATATTGGAGTACCCCCGTCTATAAAATTCAGCTTTAAGATATCCTGATGGAGAAATATTCTTATAGGAATGTCCGAATAACATTTTGGACATTTTTGGCGAATTGTCAAGTCTTGCCGGGAGACTTCCACCGTGAAGAATAGGGATATATTTTTTAGATAACAATCTGCAACAGGTAGCCACAGCAAAAGCAAAAAAATATGCAAGTGTGGAGTAAGTATCTATTACTACATAATCAGCATCCGAATGTTTAAACACACTACTGCACATATCCGCGAACCTAAAAACAGGGTTCATCTTATCGGATACGCTGACAACCTCCGCAAACTCCTTAAACTGAATGCTCAGAGTATCTACAGTTGTCGGTGTTCTCCCCGATTTCGCCAACTTATTGCCAATATAAAGTATCTTCATGTCAGTACACAATTAATTATCACTTCTCTTTTTTTCAAGTCGTTTGATTATATAATCATATCCCAATTGTATAAGGTAACCTCCTATGAGGATGACCGGTACGCAGATTAGCAATAAGAATAATAGCCGAACAATCCCGTCCTCGGGCCAGATTAAGAATCTACGGAATGCTCCGATTATCTGCCGATGAAACATATATGCTGCCATGCTTGAATATGCAAGCCATGTAAATATTTTTGTTATCGGCAGCTTAGTCATAAGCTCCGATAAATAAATTAATATATTTGTAAAAGCCAATGCGATTATCGTTGTATTAACAAGTCTTACAATGCGTGTACTAATCACATAATCCAGCCAGATACAAACGCTGATTAACCCTATGGAGCCAATGAAAACTTGCCATTTCAACAGATATTGCATCAGTCTATATCTGTCAAATAATATTCCGGCATAAAAACATGGAAAATACAGTAAGAATCTCTTATCTATATTTGGTGAAACTATGCATAAAATGTAAATGGACAAATACACAATGCCAAATACCAAATACGAAAAATAATGCTTTCTGTAGGATAAAAATGGGAATAGCAGATAGAAGTCAATGATTAGAGATACAAACCATAGTGTCGGCGGTTGAGGAGGTATGAAAGATGAAAGCCCGAATAATGCAAGGATAAGCGTCTTTATATTAATCCCTCCCGAGAAATAAAATGCCACTAATGCAATTAAGTATAACGGCATCAGTCTTAAAACTCGTTTTTTTGCAAAGTGTTTTATATTAACTTTTTCCGACACAGCATACTTTGCATCAAGCAACCACCCGGATACAAACATAAACATTCCCAATACTCCATAAGTCACATATTCGCCATAAGGTTCAAGGCTTAGTATTGAGGTATAATCAGCAACGTGCCAGGCCGCTATGATATATAGCATCCCTATTGCTCTTGCTATATCGAATGATACGATTTTCAATGATTTCGACATAATGCTATTTCTGTGCCTTCAATTTCTTCCGAATATTCAAATTCTTCTATATCTAGAAAAGCAAGACCGTAGAGGAAAAGCGGAAAGATTATTCTTGTTGAAGACGGGAAAAGGATTAACAGTGCATAAGACATATTCGCCAAAAAGAATATGCGGCTCAAACCGTTTGTCTTTTTATACCAAAATATCGGGAAGGCAATCAGAATAATTAAATCTATCACTCCGAAAAATCCGTGTTCTGCCAGTAGCCTTGAATATTCAGTATGCGACGGCTGCTTTGAAGAGTACAAGGCGTTCCTGACTGTCACTACCTCTCCGGCACCGATTCCTATAATAGGGTTGTCGAGAAACATCTGAATCTCCTGTTTAAACAGATTGCTTCGCCCCGTGCTGATATCTGCCTTTTCACTGCCATCTGTGTCTCGTCCTGAATACCTGTTGTAAGCCATTCCACCTGTCATGTTATCCACAACTTGCCATACTGAAATCGATAAGACAGCCACAAGTAGAGAATAACCAATAAGTTTTGATCTCTCAATTTCCAGATATTTATGTTTTATGAGTTGCCAAAGAACAATAATAAATGATATAATACATGAATATACACCGGCTCTTGAGAAAGAAAGCAATAGACGCAAACCGAAAAAGGCAGATACTACAATTGACACCAATCTATTGAAGAATAGAGGAGTATTAATCAATAACATTACGAGTATCAAAAGGAGCGCTCCGCCGAGGATACCGGATATATGAACCGGGCCTGCGCCTCCTGTGGTTGCATACATTGAATTGGCGGTAAACACAATCTTTGAAAAATCCGGCGTTTTTAAAGTCAATACTACACACAATCCTATTACAGGGATTATAAGCCATTTGAGCAAAGTCTTATAATCATCCCAAGTTACACTTCGTCCGGCAAAATAGAACGCTGAAACAGCTAATGCTACCGGCCCGGATAGAGCAAATCGCGCACTCTCAAAATGATTCGTAATCAATAATCCCGGGATCAGCAACAAAATGAATACCCACCATATATTATATTTTTTTGCCTGGGGAGAATAGACCAATCCCAGTATCAAAAACAGTATTACTCCATACTTACCGGCTTCGTAAAATATACTCCCCTTGGTAGTGCGCATTATCATTTCAAGAGCTGCAAAGTAAGCACTCCATTTCGCAGCTTCCTCATTTTGGTTTCCATTCCTGATAATCTGATAGGCACCTATTAAGATAACCCCAATACCCCATACCTTGGAAAAACCCGGGATAAAAACCGCTAAAATTGAGAATAAAACCGTTATGACGAGCAGTTTGATTTCAGTCTTATTCTCTTCTAAAATATCATTCATCAGCAATTATTTCTGAGATAATACGGTGGTTGTAGTGATCATACGTGAATCTTTGAGCCATTTCATACGCATATCTGGCGATGTCGCTCAATTTTAACGGATCCGAACTCAAGACTTTCAAGATCTTTTCATGCAATATGCTCTCTTCTGCGTCCTTCACTATAAATCCTGTTATATCCTCGATTATATATTGTCCTATCGATGACACATCCGACACTATCGGAATTACACCATAGTTGGCAGCCTCAGCGATTACTTTCGGGAATCCTTCGGATGCAGAAGATGGAAGGAGAAATACATGAGACTCTTTCAATAGTTCATTGACTTCATCACGCGTTAAAAAACCATGGAATACTGCGTTATCTATTTTATGCCCTTTCGCGTACTCTTCATAATCTTTACGTGAGGCACCATCTCCGACGAAATGTATTTGTCCAATTCGCGAATCCGAGAGTTTAGTAAAGACATTAAGTATTCGTTGCACACCCTTCGCATCTTCCAATCGTCCAATGAAGATGAAATTTAACTTTCCCGAATAATCTTTATTTTTAACTGCATTCCTCCCTTCGATTCTCTCATCACCAGTAAGGCAAGGATTCTCAAAAGTAAGTTGATTTGGCTTTTGATCCTGCCAATGGCCATTAATCGTCACTTTGTGTTTCGACATCTTACGTAACATCGCTCTCTGGATCCAATAGCCCAATGGAGGATTCTTTTGAATCCAATTTCCCGCATACTTAAACCATCCGGGCTTGCCACAAGTAAGCAAATAAGGAATCATATACGCCCCCATGCCTGTAGGAGCGCGGAATTGGAACACATCGGCGCGTGCGAGTATTTTCGCGACTACCGACAGATTGTGTTTTGCTGTCTTTATAATCCCTAGTTTTTCGACAAATGTCTCACCTCCTGAAGGAAAAAGCGGCACAAACTCTACCCTGTCGGAGCAATAAGAAAGCATACCGGATGGTACCGAATCATTATGGAGGGGTGCCACATGAATAACCTTGTCGAAAACTTTGGTCAAATTATCAAGTTCTCTAACCGTAGCACCCCAACCGACTATAGTCCCATTCTTATCCTTATAATGCTGAGTATGAGATATAATTGCCAGAATCATAATCATGATTTTAATTTTACGATAAATTTTTCTATAATAGAGTTCCAATCAAATTTTTCGCTCCAAATCCTGGAACCCTTTTGTAAATTATCCTTATCTTCAAGTATCGCTCCAATTGCTTTATTAATTTCTTCTGGATTATCACCATCCACCATAAATCCATTTTCCCCTTCTGAGATAGCATCGGAGATACCGCATCCAATCGCACCAATCGAGGGGAGTTGCCACATTCCGGCTTCCAAAATAACTATTCCAAAACCTTCGCAATCTCCATCTTTTTGATTTTCACTCAAAATTATGAAGGCGTCAGCTGATTTGTAATATCCTGTAAGATCCGAATGATTCTTAACTCTTCCATGAAATGTGACATGATTTGCGACATTCAGACTTTTTGCCAATTGCTGAAATTCTTCTTTATAAGATGGCAATCCTACTATATGGTAATGTATGTCGGGATAGTCCTGTATGAGGCGAGGAAGAGCCTTAATTACTCGATGCTGGCCTTTCCGAGGAGTGACGTTCCCTACCGTTAATAATTTAGGGTAACCCACCAACTGAATCGGTTGGATATCTACAACTGTATCAATGTCTATGCCGTTTGGGATTATGTCAATATCACGTTTTCTTTTAATCCATTCAGGGAGTAACTCTTTAGTGAATGATGACACAGCCACTATACAATCTGAAGAATTGATGCTACAATGAGTGAACCTTCTCAAGAATGAATTACTCGGATTTATCTCGCTGCCATGCAGCACACAGATAACCTTGGCATTATGCTTTTTCAGGAGCCTTATCCAATAAATTGTCCAGAGGGGAAATTTTCCGGATAAGATAATGTTTTTCTTAAGATGCTTACGAATTGTCGTAAGTCGACAGAGATAGCCTTTCCATCCTTGGTGAGCATATCGCACAACTTTGAAGGGCAATTTGCTGTCAAATTCAAGTGCTTCTTTTCGGTCTACATAATCAGCTGGACACACTACCGTAACTTCTATATTTTTCTTATAGAATGCTTTGGCCATAGAGTAGGCATGAGAACCGATTCCCCCGGGACCCGGAGGAAACTCAGAAGCTATAATCAACACTTCATTCTTCATAAACGTCCTATTAAATCTCCTTTATTTATCATTTGCGACGCTATCCTCCATGATTTTACCACTTGAAATGCCACCAAAGGGGAAAGTACAAGGAATATGAGTGGTGATAGCAGTCGCATCTTTTTATTGCCTTTGTATTTATAAGGCAACATTGAGAAGGGCACTGATGTCAGCAGCAGATTCCGTGCAGTGTCTTTTCCAAAGTATTTTCTACAAAAATACAGTATACTGGGTATTGGTCTGGGACCGAACAAATTCATATTTTGGAATGCATCCCAAGCTCCCATTTGTCGGAGCCCTCCAGTTGCCACTTTAAGGTGAATGCGCTTGGCTTTGGGGTTTGAGATATTAAGTTTGCCATTTAGATATGACCGTAGTCCGAACTCTCCGTCACCCATTCTCTGCTTCTCAAACTGGCGATCGAACATTCCGGTAGCATTCATCAAGCTTTTTTCAAACATCACATTACCGGTGTCGAGCTGTGCACTCCACTTAAAATAGCTGTATTCTTTAGGGATTGCCGCCCCAACCTTTGAAAGCGAAACACCCGAAGATATATCACATTTGAAAAAATCAAGACACTTCAAGTGGGTCTCTATCCAATCATTATCAACTCGCGAATCATCGTCATATAGAAGTATATACTGTCCCTCAGCCGACTTTATCGCTTCATTCCTTGCTTTCCATAGAGCTTTTTCTTTTTGTTGGCGGACTTTCAGATTTAGATTCCAACCTTTATAAAAGTCTGGCAGGAATTTGTCGCTTTGATCCACCACGAAAACTTCAAAGTTAGTATAGCTCTGTGCCTCCAAGTCTTTTAATACATCTTTAAGGTATTCGTATCGATTCAAAGTGGGAATGATGACGCTTACTTTTGGATGACTCTCCACAAGCGGCGATTGAAACTGTTCAAACGCAGCCATTATCAACGAATGCGTTTTGCCCCAGTCATTCCAAGCGGCTTTGATGTTTCTTGACGCCAAATACCCTGAAATTTCTTTCACCGGATTCTTTAGCAAAAGCATTCGATAAATCAAAATCTGCAAAGCATGACTATTGCCAAAATGCCTACGTATGAATCGATAGTTATCTTTAAGCCCGATTATATATGACTTTATTCTTTTTCCTTTCTGTCCGGAGTGATACTCTATATCCAATTCCAGAGGCACAATATTTTCAGATGGCAATGATATTGTCAAGCCAGACTGAATTATTTGATACGCTGCATCAGAAAGAGTCGCTTCTTCAGAATCATATTCCTCACTGATATCCAATAATGATGCAACATTCTTAGCCAGCGACCTGTAATCCACGAAAAAATTGTTTTTCGCAGACAACTCCGAATTCAAGTTGAAATACCACATAGGCATTTCATATTTCATGAAGTCAAATAATCTCATAAAATTTTAGAAACTTATTGACCTGATCATTGATGTCGAACTTCATTCTGACCCTTTGAGATGCATATCTTCCCATTGTCTCTCTTGCCTGCGGAGTCATGTTTACAACGCGAATAATCGTGTCGGCCAACGCTTTTTCATCGCGCATCGGCACAACGAATCCCGACTTCTCATTTTCTACATTTTCGGCCAATCCCTGTGCATCCGAAACTATACAGATAAGTCCGCATGCCTGGGCTTCAAGCACAGAATTACAGAATCCCTCCTGCACACTCGGCTGAAGATATATGTCGGCATTTCTAAGGTATTCTGAAATTGCCTCGTGCGATTGCTTCCCCGCGAACTCTACTTTATCGCACATTCCCAACTGGTATGCCGCATATTTAAGTCGTTCTTCGTCTTCGCCGGCACCTATTAAAGTAAACTTAAATGGTCTTGAAATCTTTGACAGAGCAGACAAAGCATATTCATACCCTTTCTTCCATGTAAGGCGTCCGACGCTGACAATTCTTACTACATCACCCAGTTCATAATCTAATTTGGGTATAAACTTACTCGTATCAATCGCCGGTGGAATAATCCCAAACACCTTCTTTTCATCAAGTCCGAGTGCTATAGCCTCGTTGTATAAATCTCGAGAGATGGAATGCACCTTATCAATCTTGTGAAACAATCTTGAATAGCAACCGGGATGGGTTAAAGGATAAATCGATATATCATACCCACGGAAACTCATTGCTGATTTTGCACCTACGGCTTTGGCGACATTCTCATGGTTCAGCCCCATGGTTGCGAATCCGAAGTATAGCCAGTCGAGCCTGTAGCGCAGAATATGGGCGTTGAGATAGATGGTTTTGATTATTTCTTGCCATGACGCACCATCTGCACTTTCTTCATTTATCAAACGTGCTGTTCTAAAAGGGTGTGTCAGAATTGTTGCCGAGGTTATCACCGCTGTTTTCAGCGTCTGAATAATGCTGCCACCATTTACCGAGTAGGGGATTGAACACTTGAGGTGTTCTATCTTTAATTTTTCTCGACCATTCGTCGGGGCAAAAAGAATCACTTTCGCTCCTCCTAAAATCAATCCCTTGATTTTAGAGATTAAGAAGGTCTCAGAATAAGCAGGATATGATGCGAGAACAATACCTATCTTTTTCATTTCAAAACCTCCTGGTAGAGTTTTATCATTTGATTCACCTGATTGTCGATGAGATGCCTCTCAACAATGGTGTTCCTTGCATTCCCGATCATCTCCAGTCTTTTATCATCCGTGATACCGATATATCTTAATATACTGTCTTTTATGGCTTTGGAGTCTCTGACAGGGACAATAAATCCATTCCTTCCATCGACAATAACCTCTTTCATGCCGCCGCAATTGGTGGATATGACGAATGTACCCAACGCCATGGATTCAAGCACAACATTTGCCACTCCTTCTTCAAAGCTGGGCAGGAGGAATATATCGGCGTCTTCATATTTTTTAAGCACTTCATCGTGGTGTAAATTATCGATAAGTGTCACCTCATCGTTCAATCCAAGCTGATTGATTTGGTAGATTAATTCTTCTTTTTTCCCGCCAGCCACTATCGTATAATGAAATTTCACCCCTTCTTTCTTCAAGAACGCCATTGCATCAATAGCAACTCGATACCCTTTTTTCCAATGGTCTCGCCCGACGGAGAGTATGTTTAGCACACACGAATCGGTATTATGCAGAATCTTGGTTTTAGTCAACTGTTCATTTACCGCCGGATATATAATGCGGCATTTGTTGACTGCTGCGCCATATTTTTCTCCCTCTCGCGATATAGCGTGCGACACGCAATGATACGCATCGAAGACAGGCAAATGCTTAATATATTCTTCGGCTAGTTTCAGATTACAAATCGGCGAATAGTTTATCTGTGCACCTCGAAAACTAACAATAAGTTTTACATCGAATTGCTTTAAAAAGCTCCACTTACCGACATCTTTTGACCATTGGACATGAAATATTTCTGGCAAATGACGCAATACTCTCAAGTGTTTGAAAGTATCGTCCCGACTGTATTTATTGCGTTTATTCAATAAGTGCCTTAAATATCGGAAAAGCCTCTTTGGATTTGTAACCGCTAAAGCAAGTAAATCTGAAGAAAAGACCAATACCGCTCTCAAACGTCCATTATAGAAATAATGCTTGCTTACATTTTTGCTATAATTTATGTTGGCTCTCTTAGTTCCGAAGAGAGCCACCTCGATTCCCTTACCGGCCAATCCTACAATCAGATTCTCTATGAATGTAGTAGACGGAATTGCTCCTGAGAATACTGCTACTCGCATTTTTGAGAAAGTATTAAAAGCATTGACACCGGATGAGAGTACCAAATCTTGGATTTGTGATTACCCTGATAAAATTTTTTCAAAAATTCTTCGCTGACTTCTTTAGGTGCAATCCCTTTATCGTTAAAAATAGCTTCTCGCAAATGAGATTCATTATCCTTTCCAAGATATTGAATTTCCCAATTACGCATTGTCATAAACCGATTGGTAATTAATTCTTTCGCCTTTCGCCTTAGAGAATTCGCCGTGCCTATCAGTTCGCTAATCAAATCCTTTTGGTTATAGTTATATAGATTACGTGGATGATAAGTCTGCCAGGGTATTTGGGCCAATTCATGAGATTTACGTTTTATATACTCTATCTGAATCAATCGGTCGGCAAGATATTTTTCGGGAACCGAACATATGAACCTGCACATCTCATCATCATAATATGGAAGGGCAAGCTCATGATATCTTGAGAAGAAGGAAAGATTGATTGATGTCCAACGAGGAGCCCAATACAACGACTTGAATGCCCTTACACGCGCATTTGCATCGTGAATATCTATTTTCGATAGTAAATCCGTAAGTCTTTGACGAAGAAATTCTTCAAAATTTCCTTCCAATCCCCAATATTGCCACAGAGCGGTAGCCAGTTCTATGCCTCCCTTCTTTACTATCTTTTTATATAGACAATCAATCTGAGCGTTGATTCCAGCATCGGAAGGCAAGTGCATACTGTCAAACAAAACATCGCCCCAATGACCCAAATAGAAGACATCTCCCATATCAGGGAAATGTTCTGATATGGCGGCTTGCCTCGGACTGACAAAGTCTGAATAGCAGCCGTTTGTTTTACTTATTTCAGTAAGCCGTTCCCATAGATAGCCATTGGGGATAATGTATTTTTTGAAATTCCAATCACATACTTCTGCGATTTTCTCTCCGTAATAAGTCTCATTAAAACTCCTCTCGAACTCATAGCTGTATGTTACCACATCCTTTCGCCCGACTAATGCGGCGGCTTGACTTCGGCTGTCGAGACCACCTGAAAGGGGAAGAATAATCTTCTTCCCATCAAGCAGCCGATTGGAGATGCCTTCGAATATAGCGGCGAACTCATCAACTATATCATCGAGTTTCCTCTCTACAGGGTCATAGAACCATTTGAAGTATATTTCCTCCTTCTTATTATGAAATGTCGATGCGGCTCTTAATACCTTTTCATCCTCGTAGTATGTATCATTGTCGAGGAAAAAACCGATTGCGGCAAAGCAACAAATGCTCTTAAAATCCAGTTTGTGCTCTCCTTTGACCTTGATTATCTTCTGCTCGACAGGTATAATCGGATTTCTCATTTCATTAATTCTTGATATAACCTAGTGTGTCTTTTTATCTCATCGTCCAATGAGAATTGATCTCTGACAACCTGAACCTGATGATTCGAAATGGAGTCCTTTTCCTGCATCGGCAAATGCAGGTATTTATCAATCTTCTCACTTAATTCCAAGGCATTGCCGGGAGTACATAATTGGTCGGGAAATTCAGCCAATCTGTCAAGCATTCCTCCCACTTTGGTACCAAGCGTTATTACACCGGATGCCATTGACTCCAATACCGTTGCGGGACCGGCCTCACTTAGAGAATTGATTACGAACAGGTCGGCAATTGAATAATATTTATGAGTTTCGTATGACTTGCCTATAAACATTATCAAATCATTGAGCCCCAAATTATCAACAAGGGCTTTCAGTTCGGCAATATATTCAGGATCTCCACCTCCCATAATCAGACACTTAAAATCCGTCATTCCTTTAGATTTCAATATGTCGATTGCATTGACAAGGGTTTCAACAGATTTGCGTCTTACCATATTGGCCAGTGATAGGATTATTTTATCATCGTCAGTCAAATTCAACTGCTTGAGAAGTTCACGGTTTTTCTCACATGGATAAAACTCTTTAGTATCTATGCTTATGGGATTGAATATTACCTTAGGCGCATTATTAAAAAAATGAGAAAGCATATATCTGTTTTCGACACTTACACGATTGGCAAAGAAAGTACGAAGACGCCAATATTTATTGGTTGAGCCTGCCCAATTCAAGTTTTTCTTGACCCAAATCCATTTAGCCCCACCCAGTCTTGCGGCTAATCCTTCCCAAAAGTCGGAACTGTATCCATAGGAATATACTATATCAAATCTATGCTTTCGATAAAATTTTGCCACCTTAAGCGCATTGACAAATCCGCGAAAATTATCGCCATGCCTCTCTGACACTTTCAGCACATATACAGGGATTTTAGATTTTGCAACAACATTCTTGAAATACTCACCACGCGTGTGATTGACAGCAATTGAAATGTCAAACAATTCTCTGTCAAGACCAGTAATAAGCTTCATCAATGCAATTCCGCTCCCTGCAGTGTCAAAGTTCGGAATCGTATACAATATTCGTATTTTTCCTTAATTCCGCAACACTATAGTTTAACATTATTTATAAGTGCCTGAGCAACAAAAAGTTGCCCAGGATTTTGCCATGTCAGAATTTTCACTTACCTTAGTGTTGCGAAAAGAAGACAAGCAAAACTCTAATATGACATGGCAAAGATACAAATAAAATCTGAGAAACTCACTCCTTTTGGAGGAATTTTTTCTATTATGGAGCAATTTGATGCTCTTTTAGCTCAAACCATAGATTCCACCTTGGGATTGAGATGCACTATGTTTGGTTATCAATATAGCGAAATTCTACGCTCTCTGATGTGCGTATATCTTTGTGGCGGCTCATGTATTGAGGATGTTACAACTCACTTGATGAAACATTTGTCTCTTCATCCAACTCTTCGCACTTGCAGCGCAGACACCATATTGCGTGCTATCGAAGAACTGACTTGTAAGAACATCACCTATAAATCTGCTTCTGGCAACTCCTATGATTTCAATACTGCAGACAAGATGAACTGCTTATTGATCAAAGCCCTGCTTGCTACTGGTCAATTGAAATCCGGTCAAGAGTATGATTTTGACTTTGACCATCAGTTCATTGAAACAGAGAAGCATGATGCAAAACCAACCTACAAGAAGTTCCTGGGCTACAGGCCTGGCGTATATGTTATCGGTGACAAGATAGTCTATATCGAGAACA
>OLNX01000133.1_pt1 | contig 77817 bp, 72 predicted proteins | sample 1672611 | NCBI WGS metagenome assembly OLNX01 (sample SAMEA3136705, study PRJEB25190) | human gut metagenome | reverse complement strand
ACCCCACTTGTTAGATAGTATATCATACTGTCTAACAAATGGGGTGCTGTTCATTATAGCTCTGCGCTTTTTTGTGCTTATTAATATTACTTTGCGTACTCGATGGCCTTCGTCTCGCGCAGGAGATGGACTTTGATCTGACCGGGATAGGTCAGCTCCTCCTCTATCTTCTTCGCGATATCGCGGGCCAAAAGCACCATCTGATCCTCGGAAACATCCTCGGGCTTTACCATTACGCGGATCTCGCGTCCGGCCTGGATAGCATAGCTTCCGGCAATGCCGGGGAAGCTCTTGGATATCTCCTCAAGCTTCTCAAGACGCTTGACGTAGTTTTCGATATTCTCGCGCCTTGCGCCGGGGCGGGACGCAGAGATAGCGTCGGCGGCCTGAACGATGCAGGCAACAACCGTGCGCGGCTCAACGTCGCCGTGGTGAGCCTCGATAGCGTGGATGACGGCTTCGCTCTCCTTGTACTTCTTGGCGATATCGACGCCGATGGAAACGTGGCTGCCCTCGACCTCGTGGTCGATAGCCTTGCCGATATCGTGGAGCAGTCCGGCGCGCTTTGCGGTGTTGACGTCAACGCCAAGCTCCGCCGCGATAAGGCCGGAGATATGGCTGACCTCGATGGAGTGCTGAAGCACGTTCTGACCGTAGCTGGTGCGGTATCTCATGCGGCCGAGCAACTTGACGATCTCCTGATTGACGCCGTGGATGTTGGTTTCAAACAGCGCTCTTTCGCCCTCGGCTTTGATGGTTGCGTTGACCTCTTTCTGAGCCTTTGCGACCATTTCCTCGATGCGCGCGGGATGGATCCTGCCGTCGGCGATGAGCTTTTCAAGCGCCAGACGCGCGACCTCGCGGCGGACGGGATCGAAGCTCGATACCGTGATCGCCTCAGGCGTGTCGTCAATGATAAGATCGCAGCCTGTGAGGGTTTCGATGCTGCGGATATTGCGGCCTTCGCGGCCGATGATGCGTCCCTTCATCTCGTCGTTGGGGAGAGGTACGACGGATACGGTGACTTCGCTTGCGTGGTCTGCGGCGCAGCGCTGGATAGCGGTTACGACGATCTCTCTTGCGCGATCCTCGGCCTCTTCCTTATACTGAGCTTCGACCTCCTTGACCTTGACGGCCATTTCGTGTGTGACTTCGTCCTTCAGGGCGTTGATGATATACGCCTTAGCCTCATCGACAGTATACCCGGAGACTTTTTCGAGCATTTCGAGCTGGCTTTTCTTGATAAGCGCGATCTCGGCCTGCTGCGCCTCGGCTTCGGCTATCTTGCGGGCAAGGCTTTCGTTTTTGCGTTCGAGAGAATCGGTCTTTCTGTCGAGATTCTCTTCCTTCTGCTGTAATCTTCTCTCCTGCTTTTGCAGGTCGGCACGGCGTGCCTTTTCTTCTCGCTCAAACTCCGAGCGATTTTTGTGTATTTCTTCCTTTGCCTCGACGAGAGCTTCGCGTTTTTTGCTCTCGGCGCTTTTTATGGCTTCATTAATTATTCGCTTTGCTTCTTCCTCCGCGCTCGTTATTTCACGCTCTGCAACTTTTTTACGGTAAGTGATACCGAGCACGAATGCTATTACAAAAGCAGCAACAATTAAAACGATTGCTAACCATAATTCCATAGAAAGTAAACACACCTCCATTCTTTAAGAATTTTGCGGTGGTTTAATAGATAAGTGCTGGGTCAAATCTAACGGTAAGACGAACCATCAAGCGTATTCGTCCGTGGCATTGTAACTAATATTCAATCCGGTGCCTCCCCCGGCACCTTAAATATTATCCGATTTATTTTATCCCCAAACCGGTATTATGTCAAGCACTAAAAGCCATACACAGAAAAGATTTCTGCGCGGTGGACAAACCGAGCATAATTTAATATAATGTTTTATCATTGCGCCATTGGAGGTGAAGCCAAGGTGCGGCTTACCTATATTTTCCCCGTTCTCATGCTTTTGTTCATAATCCTGTTTTTCATCGGCTGCCCGCCGCCTGCTCACGCCGATCTGCGGAAAAACCCGCACGGCAGCTTTACGCGCCGGGACGCTCTCGCTCTCGGTGTCATTGTTATCTTATACTCCGCCGTGGCATTTTATAATCTCGGCGACACAAAAGCGCCGCAGTCGTTCCATCATTTTAAAAGCGGCGAGAGCGTTGTGCTCGACCTCGGCGACGAGATGCAGGTCGATGAGATGTTATTTTATTCAGGGCTGAACACCGGCTCATACAAGCTCGAATATTCCCCCGACGGCCAAAACTTCTCGGCTGTGGGCGAGTTTAAGCAGAGCTACACCGCGCTTTTCAAGTGGGAAAAGCCGGAGCTTTACGACGGCGCGGAGGCGACCGCGCGGTATATACGCCTGAGCGCCGACAGCGATATGTATCTCGGCGAGCTCTCCGTCAGGAGCGGCGGAAAAAACGTGGAATATACCTGCGCAGCGACCGGGCTGTGCGACGAGCAGGACATCGTCCCCGCTCATCAGACCTACCTCAACAGCACATATTTTGACGAAATTTATCACGCCCGCACCGCTTTTGAGCACATCGAGGGCGTCTATCCCTACGAGATATCCCACCCCCCGCTGGGCAAGCTCATAATCGCCGCCGGCATAAAGCTTTTCGGTATGACCCCGTTCGGCTGGCGTTTTTCCGGCACGCTGTTCGGCTCTCTCATGCTCCCGGTGCTGTATATTTTCCTCAAGCGCATGTTCGGCGGCGTTGCCGTCCCCTCAAGCGGTACGGCGATATTCGCCTTCGACTTCATGCACTTCACCCAGACCCGCATCGCCACCATCGACACCTACGCGGTGTTTTTCATCCTGCTCATGTACCTTTTCATGTATCTGTACATCAGCGGCGGCAGGCTCAGATACCTTGCCCTGTCGGGAATTTTCTTCGGTATAGGCGCTGCCTGCAAATGGACTTGCCTGTACGCAGGCGCGGGGCTTGCAGTCATATGGCTCATATACTGGGTGCGCAATTTCAGGCTGTCCGCTTTCATAAAAAACTGCCTGTTCTGCTTGGCATTTTTCGTCATAATCCCCTCCGCTATTTACTATGTCAGCTACTACCCCTACGCGCAGGCAAGCGGTCTTCATGGCATTGGCGCTTTTTTCTCCCGTGAGTATGCCGACATCGTCATCAACAACCAGGAGTTTATGTTCTCCTACCACTCCGGCGTCCACTCGGAGCACCCGTACTCTTCGCGCTGGTATCAGTGGCTCATCGACGAGCGGCCGATACTGTACTATCTGCAAAGCTACAGCGACGGGACGCGCTCCTCCTTCGGCGCATTCCTAAACCCGGTGCTGTGCTGGGCGGGGCTTGCGGCAATTTTCATCTGCGCGTATCTTGCCCTTTTCCGGCAAGATAAGACCTCCGCGTTCATCGTCATCGGCTATCTCGCCCAGCTTCTGCCCTGGGTATTCATAACGCGCACGACCTTTGAATACCACTACTTCCCCGCCTCGGTATTCCTCGTGCTGGCGATATGCCGCATATTCTCGCTCATGCAGCGCGGGACGATGCACTGGCGATTTAATGTCTACGGTCTCGCGGGGCTGAGCTGCGCGCTGTTCGTGCTGTTTTATCCGGCGCTGTCGGGCAAAGCCGTCGATTCGGCGCTTGCAAGCGCCCTGCTGAAATGGCTGCCGTCATGGCCGTTTTAAGGGGAGACGGGAAACAATGGATTATACTCTTAAGAGCCTTATATGTTTTAAAAAAGCCGCCGAGCTTGAGCATATGACCCGCGCTGCCGATGCGCTTTATATCTCGCAGGCGCAGCTTAGCCGCATAATTGCGGATTTAGAACGCCAGTTCGGCGCTCAATTCTTCGACAGAAGCAGCAAGGGCATAAAGCTAAACGCCTGCGGACGGGTTTTTTACAAATATGTTCAGCAGATGCTGGAATTGACAAATCAGGCGCAGAAGAAGGTGCGCGAGGCGTATCTTCACGAGCTGTCCCAGGTGACTATCACGAGCAACTGCGGAGCCTATATGCCCGGCATCGTTCACAGCCTGCTAAAAGCCGCGCCGGAGCTTAAATTCCGCGAGCTGGAGGTCACGCAGGACGCCTGCGTCTCATCACTCAAAGAGGGGATCTCGGATTTTGCCATCTGCTGCCCTATAATAAGTGATCTGGACATCACGAGCCGCGTCCTCATCCGTGAAGCTCCGGCTGTGCTCTACCCGGCGGGTCACTGGCTGGAGGGTCGCAAAACCGTCTCCATTTTTGAGCTTGCGGGCGAAAATTTTATCGGTCAGCTTAACGGCTACGGGGACAGGGACTCGTTTGACGCCGAATGCCGGCGCATAAATTTTGAGCCGAACTATGTTGTGGAAACCGGAGAGGCGTTTCAGATATCCCGCATGGTGGACAGCGGACTCGGTATTGCCATCATACCCCGCTCCGTTATTCGCGGCAGAGCCAGTGCGCGTTATGTCGAGGTCGAGGAACCGCTATCCGGAGAGGTCGGACTTTCGTGGCTTGCCGAGCGCGAGCTGAGCCAAACCGACCGTCTGTTTATGGATATAATCTCGGATTTCTTCGAGCAGCTCGAGCAAATGTAAAAAAGGGACATGGCAGCTGTCATGTCCCTGTAAATTATATTGTATTTATCTCTGATACTGCTCATAAAACGGCATGTATACATCCGGGCGCAGGTCACGCAGCGAGGAATAACTGATCGAACCTCCCATGAGGCTTGCGAAGAAGCCCTTTATCGTCTGCTGCACATCAAGCTCTGCAACGGCCATGCCCTCATCCCAGCCGGTGCTTGCAAGATCGGTGCCCATGGGGCTTACTACGCGGGAGTGTCCGCACTCATAGTGTTCGCCGTCGAGTGTTCCGGCAATGTTGGAGTCAACAAAAATCACCGTGTTTTCCAGTGCGCGGAAGGTGCCCATACCGTTGTGTATTTTCAGCATCGGGTCGTTGTCGCCGAGCTTGCGATTCATTGCAGGCCAGCAGGTGCAGCACACGATGATCTCAGCGCCCGCGATTTTCAGTGCGCGGGAGGTCTCCGGGAACACCTTGTCGTTGCAGATGAGCAGACCGATGCGGCCGAGCTCAGTCTCATAGACATTCAGCTCATGTCCGGGCATGACAAGAAGCCGCTCCGAGCCTGTGGGATGTATCTTGCGGTGCTTGCCGATAAAGCCCTCGGGGCCGACCAGCACGGCGGTGTTATAGGTGTAGTCCGGGCGTATCTCGTCCTGCTCTGCCATACCGAACACGATATACATATTGTGCTCTTTGGCTGCTTCGATGAGTCTCCGGGTTGAGGGGCCTTCCGGGATCCTCTCGGCCGCAAAGGCATAGTATGTTGCGGCTGCGGCACTTGCCCTTGAAAGCGTGAATTCGGGATGTATGCCGGGGAGAGAATACTCAGGGAATACGATGAGTCTCACGCCCTGTTCTGCGGCGGACTCAATGTACTTGAGGTAGGTTTCTATGTTTGCCTTTTTGTCGGCGGGAGCCTTCATTGAACGGAAGCTATTTTGATATTTGCCATTTTCTGCATCTCCTTTTTTGTTGTTGTTTTTTGGACATGTTCAGGATACACGACCAAAGGAGATTTGTGAAATGCGAATTTTGTAACAATCTATGCGCGAAATGCATAAGCGAGCATTTTTATATTAGCACTTGTAATAATGCTAAAAAAGTGAGATAATTATTTGTAAAACTTTTTTGGAGGGTAACTATGATTGCATTAGGCTCAGACCACGGCGGATTTTATCTCAAACAGGAGCTTATGAAGCACCTTGACGAGCGCGGTCTTGAATATACAGACTACGGAACCTATTCCGACGCAAGCTGCGACTATCCCGTCTACGGCAAGGCCGTCGCCCACGCTGTGGCAGACGGCGAGTGCGAAAAAGGCATTATCATCTGCGGCACGGGTATTGGCATATCCATAAGCGCAAATAAAGTCCCCGGCGTACGCGCGGCGCTCTGCGGCGACTGCTTCTCAGCTGAGATGACAAGGCTTCACAACGACGCGAATATTCTCGCCCTCGGCGCAAGAGTCGTAGGGCCGGGACTTGCCATAAAGATTGTCGACACCTTCCTTGATACCCCCTTCTCCGGCGACGAGCGTCATGTCCGCCGCATTAACCAGATAGAGGATTGATATAATTGGCTTCAAACAACCAGGAATTTTACCGAGGAAAGCGCAAGAAGACAGGCCCGTCGCTCATCATCACCATCATCGTGCTGGCGGTCATTGCCTTTGTCGTACTGCTTTTCTACGGTCTGCAAAAATATATAGTTATAACAAACGACGGGCTGAGTCTTGAGCTCCCCATCCTTGCCGACGAGGGCGAGACGCAGGTCGACGAGGAGGGCAATATAAGCCGCGTCTTTGAGACTGTTGACGCCGAGCTTGAGATTGGCGAGCCGGACTACTCGAACGTCAAGGCCATAGCCGGCGATAATCTGAGCGAGCTGAAGGCCGTACATGTGCCGGCTGCCTCCGTGACCGCCGATGGCGTTGACCGCTATCTTAGCGCAACTCCTGATGCTAACGCCGTTCTGCTCGACGTCAAGACCGTCACCGGCATGCTGGTCTGGGAATCGGACACGGACATTGCCAAGGGCTACGGCGCAAACGGCACCGTTGACCTCAAGTCCATCGTGTCGTCCCTCAAAGAGCGCGATATCTATGTCGCGGTGCGCATGTGCTGCTTTGTTGACAACACCATCGCCTCCCGCTACGCCCAGCTCGCTCTCAGAACGAGCGCGGGGCAGGCATATTCCGACGCAAACGGCGCTTGGCTCGACCCGACGAACGCGCTCGTGCGCGGGTATATCTGCGATCTGTGCCGGGAGCTTTCAAAGATGGGCGTTGACGAGATCGTCCTGCTGGGCATGAGAATGCCCGACGCGGAGGGCGTGCAGTTTGCCTCCTCGAGCAGCTCGTCCGCCGAATCCACACCCGTGACGGCCATCTCCGGCTTTGCCATAAGCGCCTCGCGCAATCTGCGCAGCATGAGCGCAAAGCTCTCCGTTCAGGTCACGAGCCAGGCGGCTATGGAGTCCGGTCTTGACAGCGTAACGGGTCAGAACGCGGAACTTTTCTTCAAGGTCTTTGACAGGGTATACTACTCCGCCGAAGCAGGCTCGGCAGCCGGCACCGTGAGCGCGGCAGAGCGCTATGTCGAGCTTGGCGATGTAAATATGCGCCTTGTTCCCATGTGCAGCGGCACTGCACCCGAGACGACAAGCTGGGTACTCATGGAGTAAAAACACAGCCCATTGTCTAATACAATGGGCTGTGTTTATAGTTTTTTCAGTCGTCGATATCCTTTTTCAAAATCGCGCCGGAATATGCCTCGATCTCATATTCATAGTCAAGCGTGCGCGTGCAAAACTCGACGTCGTAGTACCACGTGCCGTCGTCCAGCTTGAGCTTCGTTTTCAGCCTTGAGACCTGGCTTTCCGTCAGCATCGCGTCCTTGAGCGCGACCTGCGCCGCCCTGTCCGCTCCAATTAGGAGATCATCGTCCCGCGTCTGGAGGATAAGATATATGACCCCCGCCGCGATAAGCGCAAGGATCAGTATTACGATAACGGCTATTTTAACGTTCTTTTTCATGGCGCACCTCGCATATTTTCTTTAATATATTGTAGCACGTTTTCGTACACGCCGCAAGCGTGCGTTTTTTGTGCAAAACCATGAGTTTTTCGCCTGTAAAAAGCAAATTTTTGAGTTGACAATCAAGACTAATTCTACTATAATATTTTAGCGACTATGGAGAGGTGCGCTATGCTGCTTGATTTAAGAGAAATAATTGAGGTTCCCGGAAGACGCGTTCCGTTTGCTTGCGAGCTGGACGCCGGGGATCTTGAGTTTGATTCGATCAGGGAGTATAAGGCAAATCCCAAAGCCGAAGGCAGAGTGTTTAACGAGGCGGGTATCCTGACACTCGAGGGTACTTTGACGGCCGAGATGACTTGCGTCTGCGACAGATGTGGTAAACTGTTTGACAGTACCAAGGTGATGAACCTCCACGCCTTCATTTCTGACGGGGAGTCGGAAGATCCTGAGGTCTTCGTTCTCGACGGGGACAAGCTTGACCTCACTACCGTGCTCTCCACCCTTTTCGTTCTCGACATGGAAACAAAATTTCTGTGCTCCGAGGATTGCAAAGGACTCTGCTCCCGATGCGGAGCCGATCTTAATCTTGGCCCCTGCGGGTGCAGGAAAGAAATTGATCCAAGACTTGCTGTACTTGAGCAGCTTTTGGATAAATGATTTATTAATTTTGCTGCTCCACAGCTATTAATCAGGAGGTGTCACCATGGCAGTCCCTAAGGGAAAAGTATCAAGACAGAGACGTGATAAGAGACGTTCCTCTCACTGGAAGCTGGACGCTCCCGGCATCGTTAAGTGCCCCAACTGCGGCGAGTTCAAAATGCCTCACCGCGCATGCAAGGCTTGCGGTATGTACAACGGCCGTCAGGTTCTCGCCGTTGACGACAAGTAATCAGAACGCTTTTGGAGGAAAGGAAAGCCTTTCCTCCTTTTTTATAGTTTGGATGTTTTGCAATGGATAATATAATTTCCAAAATTGAAAAGGACAGCCCTCTGCGTCACCGCGCCCACGTCGGCGACGCTCTTATCAGTATAAACGGAAACAGGATACACGACGTCTTGGACTACAAATTCTTTGGCTACGACCCCGTGCTCGCCGTAACGCTGCGCAAGCCCGACGGCACGGAGCATACCGTGCATGTGGAAAAAGCCGAGGGTCTGGACCTTGGGCTTGAGTTTGAGACGTATCTCATGGATAATCCGCGAAGCTGCGCCAACAACTGCGTTTTCTGCTTTATCGACCAACTCCCCAAGGGCATGCGCAAGACCATGTATTTTAAGGACGACGACGCGCGGCTGAGCTTTCTTTTGGGCAACTATATCACCCTCACGAATCTGTCCGAGCGCGAGATACAGCGCATCATCGACCTGCACATAAGTCCCGTCAACATCTCCGTACACACGACCGATCCCGAGCTTCGCGTTAAAATGCTGCGCAACAAGAACGCGGGAAAATGCATGGAGATCATGCGCCGTTTTGCCGACGGCGGCATTCGTATGAACTGCCAGATCGTCTGCTGTCCGGGTCTTAACGACGGCAAGGAGCTTCAGCGCAGCATGGAGGAGCTTGCGGGTCTGTATCCTGCGGTACACAGCGTGTCCATCGTGCCTCTTGGTCTTACAAAGTACCGCGAGGGGCTTTATCCTCTCACCCCATTCACTCCCGAGCACACCGCCGAGACGATAGATCTCGTCAATGCTTTCGGCGATGAGTGCGTCGAAAAATTCGGCACGAGGATATTTTTCTGCTCCGATGAAATGTACCTTTTTGCCGGACGCAGGCTGCCGGACGATGAATTTTACGAGGAACATACGCAGCTTGAAAACGGCGTCGGCATGCTCAGTCTCTTTGAAACCGAATTCAATTCCGCCCTTGCCCTGTCGGACAGACCCGACGGCGTAGCCTTTTCAATCGCCTGCGGAACCGCCGTCGCGCCTTTTTTTGAAAAACTTGTTTGTAAAGCAAAGCAAAAGTATGATAATATAAATGGAAGGGTCTACGCCATAGAGAATGATTTCTTCGGCCACGGCGTAAACGTGTCCGGCCTTATAACGGGTCAGGATCTCATAAATCAGCTAAGGGGGCGTGAGCTTGGTGAGAGGCTTTTCATCTCCCAGAACATGCTGCGCCGGGATGAGATGGATTTTCTCGACGATGTTACCATCGAGCAGGCCGTCGAGGCTTTAGGGCTTCCCATCTACCCCACCGAATGTGACGGCTTCGCCTTTTGGGACGCCATCAGCGGCGATAAGCTCCCGGAGCTTAGAAGCCCGCGTCGCGAAGTCTCGAAAGATATTTTCTATAAATACAATCAGAACGGAGGTTAATAGATATGTCCAAACCTCTCATTGCCATAGTAGGCAGACCTAATGTGGGCAAGTCGATGCTGTTTAACAAGCTCTGCGGCCGGCGCCTGTCCATAGTTGAGGACACTCCCGGCGTCACGCGCGACAGGCTTTATGCGGAGTGCGAGTGGCTCGGCAGGAAGTTTGATATCGTCGATACCGGCGGCATCGAGCCGACAACCGACAACGAAATACTCCTGTTCATGCGCGAGCAGGCAAATATCGCAATAAGCGCCGCCGACGTCATCGTGCTTGTCACCGACGTCAGAACGGGCGTCACCGCCGCGGACAAGGACGTTGCGAATATGCTGCTGCGCTCTAAAAAGCCCACGGTTTTAGCAGTCAACAAAATGGACTCCACCGGGAGGGTCGATCCTGCGATATATGAGTTTTACTCGCTCGGCCTCGGCGATCCCATAGCTGTGTCGGCCGTCCACGGCCACGGCACGGGCGATCTGCTCGACGAGTGCATGAAATATTTCCCGCCCGAGGACGAGGGCGACGAGGATGAGGATCGCATCAAGGTCGCGGTCATCGGAAAACCTAACGTCGGCAAATCCTCTCTCGTAAACCATATTCTCGGCGAAAAGCGCGTTATCGTCAGCAATGTCGCGGGCACGACCCGAGACGCTGTCGATTCAAATATTGACAACGAGTTCGGCAAATACGTTTTCATCGACACCGCCGGCATCCGCCGTAAAAGCAGGGTCGATGAGCGGGTCGAGAAGTTTTCCGTCATGCGCGCGCAGATGGCCATCGAGCGAGCCGACGTGTGCCTTATCATGATAGACGCGCGCGAGGGCGTGACCGAGCAGGACACGAAAATCGCGGGACTTGCCCACGAGGCCGGAAAGGCAAGCATTATCGTCGTCAACAAGTGGGATCTTGTGGACAAAGAGACCGGCACCATGGAGAAGATGCGCAAGAGCGTCATGCGCGATCTGAGTTTCATGAGCTATGCTCCTGTGCTGTTTATATCCGCCAAGACCGGCCAGCGCACCGACAGGATATTTGAGCTTGTAAACTTCGTCAACGACCAGAGCAATATGCGCATCACGACCGGTATGCTAAACGACGTGCTCTCCGACGCTCAGGCGAGGGTTCAGCCGCCCACGGATAAGGGGCGTCGGCTCAAGATATACTACATGACCCAGACGGGCATCAAGCCGCCCAACTTCGTTATATTCTGCAACAGCCGCGAGCTGTTCCACTTCTCGTACCAGCGCTATATTGAAAATCAGATACGCGCCGTTTTCGGCTTGGAGGGCACTCCGATCCGCATGGTGATACGGCAGAAGGGAGATAAGCAATGACCGCTTTTTTGCTGTGCGTAGTCGCGCTTATTTCATACTCCTTCGGCAGCCTCAGCACGCCTATTCTGATGTCGCATATCTATTTTCACGAGAATATTCTCAATTACAGCCGCGATAATGTCGGCATCACCCGCTTTGTAAAGCATCACGGCCGAAAGGGCGTCGTCCTGCTGCTGGGCTTTGAGGCTTTGAAAACCGCTATTCCCGTCGGTATAAGCGGGCTGCTTATGCTTATCGTCGGCCACGCCGACGTCGGCTTCGCCTTCGCGCTGTTTTGCGTTGTGCTGGGTACTAATTTCCCGATACTCTATCGTTTCAGAGGCGAGCCCAGCCTTGTGGCCGTTGCGGTTGGAAGCATTTTTGTAAGCGGAGAGCTCACGCTCGCAGGCGTGTTCGTTTTTATTATCGTCTACATCGTCAGCCGCTATGTGTCGCTGTCGGCGATCATAGCAATGCTGTTCATGTGCCTTGTCGCCGCGATGAGCATGGATATGCTCGTCGTGAGAAATCTTGTGTTGCTAATAGGTCTGCTCGTCCTCATCGAGTATCGCCACAGCATAGTCCGGCTTTTTAAGGGCAAGGAGAAAAAGTTCTGGTACAAAAAAGATATTACATATATGTTTGACGATGATTACGGCACCGGAGAAAAATAATAGCGCAATTTTTTGCGAAATCTGCGGCTTCGCGGCATATTTATTCTTGACATTTGTCCCCCATTCTGCTAATATATTTTTCGCAGTCAGAAATCTGGGGGTATAGCTCAGCTGGGAGAGCGCTTGAATGGCATTCAAGAGGTCAGCGGTTCGATCCCGCTTATCTCCACCACAGAAAATCACACCGTAAACCGTTTGGTTTGCGGTGTTTTTCTTTGTTTTAGAGTAAATTTCAAACTTTTTGCGCAAATTTGATTTTTGCCCAAAATCGTCAAAATTGGGTTTTGTCAACAAAAAGTGTCAACAAATCGGTTTTTGACAACAAAAAAGGCGCAGAAAAACCGCCCAGCGGATAACTGGACGGCTTTCCCGAAAGGAGAAACTCATGTGCCGAATGCACTATGTAAATATCTTTTTTAGGTCTCCAATTCCTCTGAATCGTTTACCATCTGTTCCACCTCGGCAATGATCTCTTTCAATTCTTCCGGGGTAGGTCTCTCAATGTCACGCAGAACAAAATGGAGGTCGCCCACAGCGGTTAGCATGATATGTTCCATCACGGCTCTGTCAATGCCGACATACTCACAGTAAAGGTCACGCCATTCCTCCGGCAATTCGTCATAGAAAAACGATTTGCGGATTGCAACATGGACAGGTGCAAACTTTGTCAGCATATCCGCCTTGTGTTCGATTGCCCTCATTCGGGCATCAAGTGTTTTTTTCATCGGTTTGCCCCTTTTTCTTTTGGGATAGTTTTTTCATTTCACGGAAGCATTGCGCCGATCCATTGCATTCTGACTTTGTGCAGTTCAAGCATACAAGGGCATCAGCCTTGGCATTCTCTGCTTGCCGTTTCATGAATTTGTTACTAACCGCCATAGTTAGAAACTTTCAACCACAGGGGAGGTCAGTTCGTCCCATTTGGTGGACAATGCAAAATTTCGCTCGCAGCGGTTAAAGGTGTCAGCCAAAAAGTCAAAGGCTCGCAGATACTCGTTGCCATCGTTTCCCTTGCCACGGTGGGAAACAAGTCTGTAACTCCGGGCAACATCGGCATCAGTTGCCTTTTCTGCCATGTCAGCGGCATTCTTTGCAATCAGCCGCACCATTGTGTGATTGCCGTTGGAGGCTGCTGCATCAATCAGACGGCTATATTCATCGGCGGACATGATACCGCTACGCAGCAGTTCCAAAGTCTGCATATCCACTTTGGAGGGGTCTGCGGCATACTCTTTGTTCAAAGCCTCCACCAACTCCGCACGAATAACGGCAACATCTCTCTGCCGTTCCTCGAACAGATGACGACGACAATGCTCAAACTGCGCCCTTGCCTCTGCAAGGTCTGCCTCTGCCCTGGCACTCTTGGCCATGTAGGAGGGGTCTGCACCACTTCGCCGGGGATATGCTCTGTACTTGCTTTCTGCGGACTTGACAGCATCACTCTTTTCCCGGTATTCGGCAAAGGTGGCATTTGCAATCTCATTCATTCTCTTTGCATAACTGCTAAACTTACTCATAAATTTTATAACCTCATTTCATATTATTTGTTATTGGTGGCGGCGGCAAGTCTTACAAAGGCACAGCCGCCATTATTCATGGCACAGCCATCACATCTGCCATAGATACTAAACGGACACTTTGCACCGCTTGCAATCGGCTGATCCACGCCATAGGCATCCGCAAGAATAGCAATGCTACATCCGCCATCATGAAATAGTACGCATTTTTCTCTTTTGCAGGTATTGCTCATTCCATTGCTGAACGGACAGCCTTTGGGGGCAGGTCTGTTTTTCAGTTCTTCCAAGGCAGCTTGACGGCGTTTTTCTTCCGCCTCTTTTTGACGGCGGTGGTATTCGTCAAGTTCGGAAACAGGAATTTCCACGCCCCCGGATAGGGTTATTGTCATTTCATATTCACGGTGTCCCGGTGCCGTTTCCCGGTATCGTTTTCCGTGTTCGTCAACTTTCCATTCATCCATCTTTATCAACTCCCTTTATTCATCATCTGCGACGGCATCCGCCACGGCTCGCAGGAGGGTCTCCATTGCTTGATTGCCGGGGACAGTAAAAGTCACATCTTTGTTATGTACTGCTATCTCAAAGGCTCTCAAAGCCTCCACAGAGGTCTGTGTACCATCGGGATATATGACCGTAACCAATGACGGCATGATCCTTTCCATGGCTTGCAGGCGGTCAAGAATAGATTTCATAAGCATCCCCTCTCCATCTCTGCGGCAAGTTGCCGGAGGCTCTGTGCATCGGGTTCGATCTCTCCCATTTGGAGCAGATACCCACGGACAGCAAGCATATATTTTTCCCACGGCTTTCTCACGGCTTCAAAATCTCCGCTTTCTGCCAATGCCGCTATGACAGACCGGGAAAGAGGGTCAGCCTCCGCCCATTTCGTTTTGAATTGGTCAAAGGTAGGAATTGACTTGACACAGAAAAACCGTTCAAGCACCTGCAAGCGGTTTGTATAATCTTTCATGCGTCACCCCTCATTGTTCGTCCGTTGTTCAAGGGCATCAAGCCGGAGCAGAATGTTGCCCATTTCGATGTATCGCAGACCATGCCGGAGCAAACTGTCTGCGGCTGATACTCTCACCGTGGCGGCGTTTTCCGTATTGTCTAACACTTCCACAAGAACATCGACAGCATGGGTCAGCCGTGCCGCCAAACTGTCACAAGCCTCTGTCAGCACCGCACCTTTTGCGGCTTCGTACTCTTTGCGAAAATCGGGGTCATTCAGCCTTGCCCGAATCGTGGTTTCGCTGCATCCTACAGCCTTGGCAGCAGCCCGAACACTTCCGCACGCAATCAGCGCAGCCATGATCTGCTCGTTGTTCATCGTTGACAACGTCGGCACCCCTTTCTTTCGTGGCAGTTTTCAAAAATAACCGCCGAATTAAATCAATCAGCTTTCGCATTCAGCTTTTTCTCCATTTCCTTAATCTGCCGCTTTAGGCGGTTGATTTCTTTCCGCTGCCGATCCTTTTCCTGTTCAAGGTGGCGGATTTTTTCGCATTGCATATCAATCAACATTTGGTATGCCTCTTGCGGTGTCCTCGTCATCAAACCGCACCCCCTTCCAAAGTGGTCTGTTCCGCCCTGCGCTCCCAGTAATTTTCCCGGTAGCCTTTCACCTTGTCGGGGTTGGCATCTCTCCAGTTCTTTGCATATTGGTTCATTGCATCCCGATTATCTCGCCGCCAGTTTCGGTTATACTCACGGATGGATTGACGGTTTTCCTCTCTCCATTTACGCATATATTCCCTGCGTGCCTCTTTTGCTGCATCTGTCAAAGTTATCATTCCTTTCTGTAATTCCGCCGTTTTAGTACAGGTAGTACAGGGAAAACGGCTTTTTGTAAAACTTTCTGGTGTAATTCTGTCTATATGGCTACATCGTATTACTTTTAGGGGAATGTGCTGTACTAACCGTACTAAAAGCCGAAAAACCATTGAAATTCAAGGCTTTTTGGTAGTACAGCACACCCCTATTTTGCTGTCATTATGCTGTACTTTGCTGTACTTTTTTCAATCCGTTTTTACCATCAACAGCCCATTTGTACCGTGGTAGCACTCGCACCCTTTGTTGCTTTCCTGCAAGGGTTTTTCTTTCTGCGGTAATACCCAGACGGTCAAGTGCCTTTCCAATCTGCTCCACACTATAGGGCCGCAAACAATCATGTTCCGCCTTAAAGTCGGTAACGGTAGAAAAAGCAAAAATGTATGTCGATGCATCCGCCTCCGCCTTTGCCAAAATATCCTCGATTTCGGATTGTGCTTTCAGCGGCTTTTCGTGTTCTGTGTTTCGTTTGGCAAGCTGATCTTGTTCCTGTTTGGTCAGTCTGAATCCCTGTGGCCCTGTGGAGGCTTCCAATTCGATCTGTTTCCAAAGTTGGAGGATATTCAAATTGTCCAGTCCATCAAGGTCGATTGCACCAACAGGCACAGTCCAAAACCGCCTCGATCCTGTAGGATCAATTAGGAATCGCTCTGTGTTACAAGTTGCAATCAATGATGTTCTGCGGCAAAGGGTCTGATCTGTGCGTCCATAAGGTAGACGGTACTCGTCAATTTCGGCAGTTATAAACGCTTTCAATCTCTCCAAATCGCTGCGTAGTGTTGTTTCAATTTCGCCCCATTCGCAAATCCAACAGGAAGTACAGCGGCGGATTGTGTCTTTATCCCGGCTATCCAAATATTGCCCCAGCTTCACCAACTCCGGCAATACCGCAATTTTGCGGACAAAACTTGTCTTTCCGCACCCTTGCTTACCTTGTAGCACCAGCAGGCCGTCTGCACCATAAGCATGATCTATTCGATTGTTCGCCATGCTGATACATTGCCAAAGCCATTTATGCACCAAAGTTTGAGAAAGTGTATCATCTTCGGAAATGCCCAGAATGTTGTATAATATCGGTAGACGGTCTACGCCATCCCACGGAGGGGAATTGTCGAGCATGACGGTCACAGGGTTATATCTGTGTTTGCCAGCTATAACGCCAAGCAAGTCCGCCACAAGCCCTCTATCGCACATATACCGCTTTTTAAGTTGGTCATGGATTATGATGTGTAACTCGGTTTTGACCGTTTCAGGGTTGTATATGGGGTCTACGCCATCCACCTCGATGGAATGGGCTATGCAGTTATACGCAATTTTTATACCATTGCTTTCCAGCCATTTTTCCAAATCTGCTACAGTCAGCAACGGCTTGTTTTTCCTTTCCTTTTTGGGCTTACCGTCCTGCTCTGTGGGTTCTGCTTCCATTTCATAGCTTTCTCCCTCTGGATACCGCATAACAGAATCAAAAATTGTTCCCAATTCTGCATCCCTTAACATCGGGGAAAATCTCTCTTTGTTTACCGCTTTCATTCTCTCCATTATTTGTGTGGGTGGGATAGCTTGCGATCTCATACTTGCTGCAAATCGAAACATTGTATCATTACGCTTTCCAGCCGTCACCATATCCGGCAAGGCAAAATGTTCTTTTCCCTCTGTTTGGTTTACGCTCTTTTTAGCAAGTAACTCCACCCATCGGGGAGGCAGTTCCGCAAGCTCCGTTTCGTTTGGTATGCTGGATAACTCCCATTCATAGCAGTTACCGCTTTCGTGTACGCTTGGAGGGGCTACGATGTATCCGCCGTTTGCTCGAACATCAATATTCGGTGCAATGTCACTTTCTGAATTACGGATGTCATACCCCACAGGGTATCGGAAATACAGGTGGCGGCCTCCGCCGCCGGAAATTCCTTCCCATGTATGGGGAAGTTCGCCATATTTTTCCTCCAACTCTGCAAGGCTTTCGTCACCATATTTCCCCTCATGGTGCTTTATGTCCACATCAATCACAATCAGGCCGTTTGCTTCACCTGTAGCAAGCCCAATATTTGCATGGGGATATTTCGTCCACCATTCCATTATCTGCTTGCTGTCCGTGGTAGCATCCTTGCAGCCGTTTCCACCCTTTTCTTTGCTGATAGCAGGTACTTTGTTCCTTGCTGCAAGGGGAAAAATTGCAAGAGGTGGACGGTTGCCGTTTGTCTTTGTATAGGCCAACGCTGCTTTAATCAAACAGCATCACCGCCTTTTTTCTTTCGGGTGTCCAGCTTACCCAATGCAATCAAAAATTCCGGTGTCGCATCAAATACCCATGCCGTCCGATCTGGTGACCATGGGTTGATAGTTTGGTTTCCCTTGAATCCTGCCGCCATCAACTTGGCTGCAATGCTCGGTCTGGTGATTAACTTTGTTTTCATTGCCACATCGTCACCCCCTCAAAGCTGCTGCAACTGTTCAACCAAACGATCATAATTGATTAAAATCTTTTTGGTTTCTCCAACAGTTATGGAGGGTAGCTGTCCAGCCTTTGCCATCAGCCGGAGGCTATGCTCTGGCAAGATTCCCGTCTGTGCCACTTGTCGAATGGTCAGCATCCGGGGAGGGGTTGCGCTTGCGTTTACTTCGTTGTTCATGTCATTTCGTTTCCTTTCATTTTTATTTGGAAACAAAAAAGGAACGGCACACTCTTTGTGTGTCGCTCCCTACAACGAAAAACGACAGGACACACAAAAATAGATAGATTGCCTCATATCTGATCTTTGCGTTACCCTGTCTTAAAACCACCTATTGAGATAACACATTCACGGTTATCTCTCATTGGGTTTCCTTTTACTCAAGCGCTCCAGTTATTTCAGCGATTTTAGGTATCGCTTCCAACTACTGCAAAATGGTATTTCTGTTTGTACCTTTGCCTCCAGCCAAACAGCCTTTGTTACGGTGACGGTCACCATCGGTAACGGTGCGTATTCAATTTGTTTCTACTGATATTATACTCGTTTTTTCGCTTTTGTCAACCCCTTGTTATTTCTTGTTTTGAACTTTTGAGCTATCGTATTGAGCTAATGTCAACAACTATTTATAATTATTTATAACTTTTCTATGCTTTTTCTTGTTTGACCTCTTGATTTCATCCGTCAACAATGATATACTATGTACAGAATCAAACAGGAGGCGGCAATTATGGCAAGTATTTCACCCTATAAGAACAAGGACGGTGTTATTGTTTCCTATCGTTTCCGGGCGTGTGTAGGTCGGGACGAATTGGGTAAACAGCAGTTTGCCACAAAGACGGTAAAACTCACCGACAAGGAAACGAAACTCACCCCCAAAAAGCTGGAGGCAGAAATGCAACGGCAAGCGGACAACTGGGAGAAAGATATTCTTGCCGGGCGCGTCCCTGTCAAGCGCAACACTTTCCGCTATTTTGTGGAGGAAATTTGGTGGAAAAATCATGTGCTGAACGGTGAACACAAGGCGGCAACGATTGAATTTTACAAGAATATGACCGGGCGCATTGTGGAGCGATTTGGCAACAGGGATTTAGCGGCAATCAAAAGCGTGGACATTGAACGATTCTTGAATGACCTCCGGGCAGAAGGGTTGTCTACATCCACCCTAAAGCATTACCAGAATGTTCTCCGCATCGTGTTCAAGTATGCAGAAACGCATGATCTGATTGAAAAGGATCCCATGCGGAAAGTAAAGCCCATCAAGGCAGAGGCAAAGCAAGTTGATTTTCTCACCCCAGAACAAGCAAAGGTTTTTCTTGCGGCTCTGGATGACGCTCCCTTGCGGTGGCGTTGTATGATGACCATCCTCATTCTGGAGGGGCTGCGGCGTGGTGAGGTTGTCGGTCTGCAATGGTCGGATATTGATTTTGAGAAATGCACCATCAGCGTCAATCGCTCCGTTGGCTATGTTCCTGGGCAAGGCGTAACCGTTGGCACACCCAAAAGCAAAAACTCCATCCGTACTCTGCCGCTGTCCACTCCGGCTCTGTTACTACTCCGGGAATGGAAACAAGCACAGACAGAGGAATGCGGTGCGGTTCTGTTACCTCATGCGTACATCTTCGCACTTGAAACGGATGTATATCAGCCCATGTTTCCAACAGCCCCCACTCGCTGGCTCTCCCGATTTGTCAAAGCACATAATCTCCCCGATGTATCCCCCCATGATCTCCGCCACACTTGCGGCTCTTTGATGTTGGCATCTGGTGAGGCATCCATAAAGGATACACAGGACTTTCTTGGGCATGAGGATGCAAAAACCACACTCAAGTTCTACGCAGGTACAACGCCAGAGACCCTCCGAAAGGCTGCTGACGGCTTGGCTGCGGTGCTTGGTTGATTGTCAACATTTTTGTCAACAGAATATGTCAACAAACATATTTCACGGTATTAAACGATACCCCCTAAAAATCAAAAAGCAACGGAAAAACCGTTGCAAATAAAGGACTTTTCAAAACGCTATTAAACGATAAAAAACAGCCGTGTTATAAATGGCATTCAAGAGGTCAGCGGTTCGATCCCGCTTATCTCCACCAGAAATTTAGCTCGAAATCATAAGATTTCGAGCTTTCTTTTTTCTGGCAAGCGGGTTTTGTATATTGTGTCAGTCCTCCTCATCCTCACATATGATGAGCTGAGCCATAAGGCCCGATCATAATATAAGGAGAAAGATAAATATATGGACACCGTTCAGACCATACCGCCCCGGCGCGAGAGCGAGCGCTGCAAGGCCATAACCGAGCTTATAGAGTCCGTCGCCAAGGAGCAGGAGGCTCTTGCCGATATTTTAGACGCCGAGCATCATAAGATGGAAAAGCTCTGCGATCCCTGCTGCACAGCGGCAAACGATCTTATCAGCGTCAACAAGAGTCTCGAGCGCGTTCTTGCTGCCGTGACACGTCTGGAGCTTGCTCTGCAGCTCAAGCTGGATCTGTTCCACGACTGCCTCTGCCCGGACTCTCCCTGCTTCTGCGACAGCTCTTCCTGCCGCAAGTAAGCGACAGGCTATCTATACCTGCCGCACAACGGCTAAAAAACAGGGAACGCATCTCAACATTTTTGGGAGATGCGTTCCCTTTTATATTCAGTTTTTGGCCGCGGGAGTGTTCAGACGATTTGCGCGCTGTCTGTATTTGAGCGGAACGCAGCCGTATTCCTTGCGGAAGCATTTGGTGTAGTAGCTGCTGCTGCAAAAGCCCACATACTGCGCTATCTGCGATATGCTATGGTCGGAGTTTGTCAGAAAGTCAATGCTCTTTGAGAGCCTGACGTGTACAAGGTACTGAAACGGGGTCATATTGAGCAGGCGCTTAAAAACTCGGCAGCATTCGCCGTTGCTGATATGCGCGGAATTGGCAATGTCACCGAGGGTGATTTTCTCGGCGTAATTGCTGTTAATAAAGCCACACAAAGTCTCGATACGCTGCTTCTCGGAAAAGAGGCATATTTAGCCTCGCTCTCGCCGGAGCGCCAGTTTTCGTATATCAGCAGCCATATCTGGAGCAGAATTATCTTCATCTTCAGCTCATATCCGGGAACCGCGCCTTCATAGACGTCGGCAAGCTCATTGACGAGTGCGCAGGCCTCGTTATGCCATCCCTTCCCGTGCAGGAGAATGACATCGGGCGCGGTCGCCGCAATGAGCGGGACGGCGTAGCTCTCGCAAAGCTTTCCGCAGATATCGGCGGGGTCAAATTGTATGCATACATAGGAGCAGACGGCATCATCGCCCTCTTTCCGCGCCATATGCGGACGATTGCTGTTTAAAAAAATAGCCTGCCCCTTTTCAAGCAGATATTCACAGTCGCGCGTAAAGAAGCGCACTTTTCCTGATGTGACGACAGAAAACTGAGCCTCACTATGCCAATGCATCGTGCCGAAGCCTCCGTCGGCGTCCGAGAGCTTGTGGCTGATGGAAGCGGGAGCATCGCAGGACTCCGGCTTGACGGGTACAGGGTTCTCCCCGTCGGTGTAAATCTTGGATTTCATGTGCTACCTCCGCAAAAAGGCAAGGTTGGAAGAAAAAACGAAATATTTTGTACTATTTAATACACGATTTACAAGTAGATAATAGCATAATGCTAAACAAAATGTCAATTGCTTTTATAAAAAAGAAAAGATATGACCATCTTTTGTTATAATATTGCTAAGCAGCCTCGGAAATGTTGACTAAACAGGCTCAAAATTGTAAAGTCTAATATATCGCAAACGGTACTTTTTTATAACCGAAAGGAGAAAAAAGATGGGACACAAAACCGAATTTTTGTATATGTCAGAGCCGGATACCATCGCTGCCGGCGTTCTGGACGCGAAGAAATGCATTAACAATGCGGAAGAAGTTTTCGCACTACTGGCAAAGGGAGATTACCTGATGGGCGGAAACAACCACAATAATCACGGTATGTATATCGTATTCCCCAAGGAGAGCGAGTTCCCCAACATGCCGGTTGCAGGCCCCGACCGCCGCTTTGTCGCCATGCCCGCATATCTGGGCGGCAGATTTGACATCTGCGGCCAGAAGTGGTACGGCTCGAACGCAGCCAACAAGAAGGTTGGCCTGCCCCGCTCGGTTCTGATGGTCACTCTTAATAATAAGGAGACCGGTGAACCTATTGCATATATGAGCGCAAACCTCATCAGCGCTGCCCGTACCGGCGCTGTTCCCGGTGTTGCCGCCCGCTATCTGGCCCGCAAGGACGCCGAGACCCTGCTGTGCATCGGCTGCGGCGCCATCGGCACCTCCTGCCTTGACGCTGTCATCACGGAGCTTCCCAACGTCAAAAAGGTCATCTGCAATAACCACTCCCCCGCTCCCGCCGAGAAGCTTGCAGCGCACATCCGCGATGCATACGGCGTTGAAGCGGTCGTAGAGTCCGATCTCGAGACCGCAGTGCGTCAGGCTGACGTTATCTCCGTCGCCGCTTCCCGTACCGCATTCCTTAACATCAAGGGCGAGTGGCTCAAGAAGGGCTGCACCATCCTTGCTTCCGGCCCTGTCCACTTCGATGAGGAAGAGGGCGGAGAGTACGCCAAGAACGGCGGCGCATGGACAAAGATGAAGGTTGTTTATGACCATATCGGCCTGCACCACGCATATGTCGAGGACGCTATCGCGACCGGCGACAAGGAGGAGTATTACTCCGGCGTCATCGGCGGCCCGATCTATCACCTCATCGACCTCGGCCTCAAAGAGCAGCTTGACGACTCCCTTGCTATCGGCAAGATCGTCCTCGGCGAGCAGACCGGCCGCGTGAGCGATGACGATATCATCTGCTTCATAGCCTGCGGCATGGCTGTGTTTGATCTCGGCCTCGGCTATGATCTCTACAATACAGCCCTTGAAAAGGGCATCGGCACGAAGCTGCTGCTCTGGGATAGCCCCGCTCAGTGCGATTAAGGTTGTATTACTAAATCCACAACATCTCACTCTACACACAGGCGGCGTATCCTTACGAGGTGCGTCGCTTGTAATATTCTATAGGCAAAAAGCTCCGGAGTACCGTGCTTGGTACTCCGGAGCTTTTTTACTGTTCTGTTTACTCCGAAAGGCTGGGCAGGCCGGTCTGAGGTCGAGGGTAGAACATTATTTTAGGTTCTTCCTTACCACATAGCCTGCAGGCAAGCTCCAGCGCGCTCTGAGGGCTGCTCGATGGCTCCATGAACATTGCCCTTGCCTCGTCGTCCGAGACGTTGGGGCAGCACAGAACGACCTTTGCGCCCTTGCGGAAGATCTTCGAGAGAAGAAGGACATGATCCATCTGTATCTCGTAATTGTCTGTCGTCCAGCTAACGACCTCGTCGAGATTTTCCGAGTAAGAGAAGGCACGCAGCATATCCGGGGAGTTAACGCCCTCCGGGCAGCCGCAGTAGAGCAGGGTAACGACGTCCCTGTCAAGCACCTCGGTAAGAGCGATAAGCGCCTTCACGCTCTGGTAAAAGTCGATATCCAGCGGCTGGCCGGGAGTCGTGACGATGAGGTCGGGCTTTTCAAAGCTCACGCCGAGCTGTGAGCGCACAAAATCCACGGCGCGGCGGTGGCATTCCGTCAGGCCTCCGGTAAATACGGCTGAGATCTTCATCTCGTTGTTGAGAATGCAGTTTACGCCGAAGTCAATGCCGAACATCTCCGCAGTCTCAGTCATATCAGCGTTTACGGGGTTACCGTCGAGCGCTCCTATGGCAGAGGCGGGATTGAGTATCATCTCGGGCCTGTGGTTTATCCTTATCGTCTCCTCGGAGGCGATGCCGGGCAGTACCGATTTTCGTCCTCCGGAGAAGCCCGCAAATTCGTGCGGCTCGACCTTGCCTATCTGAATGTGCAGGTCGCATTCGTATGCTCTCCTGTTGACGGAAACGGGTGTGCCGCCGGAGGTGACGCCGAGGCTCACAAGGTTATCTTTATCAAAGGGGGTGTGATTTTCAATATGCACTTTCCCGTACAGCTCGCCGAGAAACAGCTTCATTTCCGCCTCCGTCGCGGGGCGGTGTACGCCTATGGCGACGAAAAAGTGAATGTTTTCAAGGGTCATACCGCCCTTCAGAAGCTCATCGACGGTGATGGCGGCAAGCGGTGCCGTGGGTATACCGCGCGTCGCATCGGAAACGAGTATACAGGCGCTTTTTGCGCGGCGGTCACGCACGATATCGCGCAGCTTTCGACCGGATACCGGCTCTTCAAATGCCTGACGCAGCGCCGCCTCGTCCTTTATCTCGGGAAGGGGCGTCGTCTGGAACATTCCAATGCAGTTTTTAGCGGGAGCGCGGAAGCTCACGTTCAGTTCATCGTCGGTAAAAACGCAGGTGTCGCCCTGCCGCTCGAGTGTATACATACTAAGGCTCTCCATTCGAAAGTAATAAAAAAGACGGGGCAGGAAAGGATCTTGTAAAATCAAAATCATCTGTTCCTGAGCCCGTCTGCTAATAAAGCTCGATCAGAGTTCTACGTCCTTGCCGCCTGTGAGATCCTCCTCCGGCTTTTCGATGCATTCGTATCTGCCCTTGCCGGTCAGGTCAACAATGAAGTTGCGCAGCTCGAACAGGGCAACGAAGATGAAGCCGACAGGAATGGCCAGGTATGCGTAGAGATATGGTATTCTCAGCGCCGGAGTGAGTCTGAAGCCGGCAGTTTCGCAGTAAATAAAGCCAAGGATGACAAGCACTATGCAGGCGATGACCGTGAGTCCCTGAGTGAACTTAGTCCAGAAATCGGAAAGCTTTTTGGGCATTCGGTTTTTGAAGACCACGATCGCCACATGCTCGCGTCTCGCAGCGAGCACCGCAACGCTAAGCATACCGAACCAGACGAGCAGTATCTTGAGCAGCTCCTCGGACCATGTAAGTGAATTGTCGAGTACATAGCGGAATACTATATGTGCTATAAGTATTACGATCATGACAGAAAGCAGTATGATCAGCAGTGCCTTCAGCACATTAAAAACTACGCCGAGAGCTTTGTCGATTTTCTCTATCATAAGTTACACCTCCGGTGCTGTCTCATACGTGGCTGCCCGGGACCCCGGGCAGCCGTGAGTGAGTGCGAATTATCAATACTTGGAGATCTGACCGAGGATCTCCTTGACGCTTGCGAGGTAGTTGTCAACAGCTTCCTGGCCGATGTCCTTCGCGATGAGGTCAATTGCTGCGGGCTGAGCTGCCGCGGCCATCTCGGCACGGGCTTCGTCGGTAACGGTGTTGATGTTCATGCCCTGCTTCTCGAGGTCGGCAAGGATGAGAGCCTCACGCTCTGCGTTGATGAAGCGGCTGACTTCCTGGCCGTAGATAGCGCCGGCCTGTACGATGCCCTGATACTCTGCGGGCAGGCTGTTGAAGAAGTCAAGGTTGCAAACCAGAGGCATTGCGTCGTAGATGTGGTTGGTCAGGGACAGGTAGTCCTGAACCTCGTACAGCTTCTTATCGGTAACGTTTGCGATGGGGTTCTCCTGTGCGTCGGCAATCTTCTGAGACAGGGACATATACAGCTCAGAGAAGGGCACGGGAGTGGGGTTGGCGCCCATTGCCTGGAAGAATGCCATATGGTTGTTGTTCTGCATAGTGCGCAGCTTCAGCTTGGAGAAGTCTGCCATGGTCTCGATGGGGCCCTGGCTGCTGGTGACCTGACGGAAACCGTTTTCCATGAATGCAAGACCCTTCAGGCCGTCCTTTTCCATTGCCTTGAGGAGGTCTGTGCCGACATAGCTGTCAAGCACGAGCCATGCTTCCTCGTAGCTGTTGTAAACGAAGGGGATATCCATTACCATGAAGTCGCTGCAGTAGGAAACGACGGGGGCAAAGGATGCGACTGCCATTTCGAGGTTGCCCTGAGCGACCTGCTCGAGGGTATCTTCCTCGCCGCCGAGCTGACCGCTTGCGCAGACTTCGACCTTAACGGCACCGTCGGTGTGGCTCTCGATGTACTCCTTCATTGCGTACAGGCCGAGAGTCGCGGGGTAGTTGTCCGAGTTCTCGCACGCTATTTTTATGGTGTAGGTCTTGCCGTCGGCAACGTCATTTCCGTTGTCGCCGCCGTTATCGCCGTTGCTGCCGCAGGCGCACAGAGCGAATACCATAACGAGCGCGAGGATCAGGGATAATGCTTTTTTCATTTTCCGTTTTTCTCCTTTTTTCATAATTTATTTCGATTTTTACTCGACACTTTTTAATACCGTCAGCTCAGATAGCCAAGCGTCTCAGGCAGCCACAGTGCAACATCCGGGATGAATGTGACTATCAGCAGAACCGCAAGGGTGACGGCAAGGAATGGCAAGGCCTCTTTTGCAGTTTTCTCCACCGTAGTGCCCGCCGTTGGACTCGTAACGAACAGGGTGATCCCGAAAGGCGGAGTTGCAAGACCAATGACGAGGTTGATGCAGAACACCAGGCCGATATGCAGGGGGTTGATGCCCAGAGCCCACGCGATGGGGGCGATGATGGGAGCCAGAATGACGGTGGACGCATAGTCGTCCATGAACATACCGCAGACGATGAGAATAACGTTGACAAGCAGAAGGAACAGCCACTGAGGCATAGTTGACAGAGGCTCAACAAGCAGAGTCATGACACGCTCGTTTGCGATGCCCCATGCCATTGCAGTGCCCGCGCCGGAAAGCAGGAGGACAAGGCCGCTGGTGGCGGCAGCCTCGACTACCATCTGGGGGATATCCTTGAGCTTTACGCTGCGGTTGACGAAGAAAGCGAGGATGGCGCTGTAAACAACTGCAACGCCGCTGGCCTCGGTGATGGAGAAGATTCCGGAGAAGATACCGCCGAGGATGATAACGGGGAGCAGAAGTGCGGGGATGGCCTTAACGGTCGCCTGCCATTTTTCCTTCCAGGTCGTTCTGCCATATGAGGGATAGCCGCGCTTCTTGGCTATGCGGTGTGCCGTGAAGCACTGGAGCAGAGCGATGGCCAGAGCCGGTACGATAGCCGCCATGAACAGGCCGGCGATGGATGTGTTGCCGACTGCCGAGCAGTAAAGTATCATGAGCACGCTGGGCGGCATGATGGGGCCGAGCAGCGATGCCGACGACATAACTGCCGCGGAAAATTCCGGTGCATAGCCTTCCTTTTTCATCATGGGGATGAGGAAAACGCCGAGGGAAGCAGCCGATGCGACTGCCAGACCGACGATCGAACCCATGAGCAGAGAAGCGCCGATAGCAACGATCGCGATAGCTCCCTTGAAGCTTCCGAACCACGCGTTGACGAACTTGACAAGCGATTCAAGCAAGCCGCCTCTCAGCATGAGCTGACCGGTCATTACGAAGAACGGAACGGCAAGGAAGTTGAAGCTGTTCATGCCGCCGTACATTTTTATAGCGAGCTGAACGAGGTTTATATCTGCCGCAAGCAGATACACAATAGTAGAAATGATCAGGTTGTATGCTATGGGCAGGCCGATGACCATCATGGCTATAAAGCATACAATGAGTGCAATCAATGAGCTTGACACGCTATCACCTCTTTATTTGTTTGAAAATTACCGTTTTTCCGCCGCCGAAATGATGAAAATAGTGCATATCGGTACGACGGAGCATCTTATCTGCAATTATACGGCGAGGTATTGAAAAAAACTATAACTATATTGCCTTAAAACATAAGAATTTTATTATTAATACTTTTTGAAGTGAAAAAAACAGTCATTTTGGGGAATGAACGTGTTTTAATAGCGCGTTTTTTTATTGGTAATATATAAAAATAGTATTAAATTCACAGAAATGGGCATAATCCTGCCCTCAGATTGACAACATCCGAGAAAACTTATATTATTAAAACGGCAAAGCGATATATCGCAGCGTCATTGACGAGTCTCAAAATATTCTTATTATATTTTTATACTAAGGAGTAAAAATATGCAGAACAAGATCAGAAACAGGGATCGCCTGCTGTCTCACGGCGATATCGAAAGCAAGAACATCGTTCTGGATATAGCCGAGGAGACGCTGCGCAGACTGGACGCCTATGAGCGCATAAAGAGCATTATGCGCATGGATGGCGACACGCTGTGTATCGGCAATCGCAGATGGGATCTGTCAAAAAAGCGCAATGTTTATCTTATAGGCGCCGGCAAGGCCTGCAACCATATGGCCATGGCTGTGGATGAGGTACTGGGCGATCATCTTACGCGCGGAATAGCAATAGTCAAGATAAGCGAGGAGACCGACGTTTTCCGCAAGACCGACGTCTATGTCGGCGGGCATCCTCTCCCTAACGAGGAGGGTCTGCGCGCCTGCAAGGAGATTCTCAAGCTCGTTGACGCATCGGGGCCGGATGATCTGTTCATCTGTGTGATAAGCGGCGGCAGCTCCGCACTCATGAGCTGTCCCATCGAGGGCATATCCCTTCAGGACGAGATCGACGTCACCGACGTTATGCTCAAGTCCGGCGCCGGTATATATGAAATAAACGCCATCCGCCGCCATATCTCCGCAATGAACGGCGGAATGCTGGCAAAGCGCATTTCCGATCGCGGCGCGGAGCTTATAGGCTTCGGCATAAGCGACGCTGTCGGCACCCCTGCCACCGGCGATATCGGCGAGCCGTACAAGAACTATAAGGGCACGCCCATGGGTCCCGACCAGACAACTCTTGAGGAGGCGCGGCAGGTCATCCGCGACTACGGCGTGGCCGACAGGCTGCCGAAAAACGTTGTGGACTATCTCATGAACGTCGGCCCGGAGGGCGAAACCCCCAAGGCATTCCCGAACAACACCTATTTTCTCATAAACAGTCTCCCCGACTCGTGCCTGACGGCAAAGCGTGTCTCGGAGGAGAAGGGCATCCCCGCCGTCATCCTCAGCTCCTTCCTTGAGGGCGAGGCAAAGGACGTCGGCACGGTGTTTGCATCGCTTGCGCGCGAGATACAGAACTACGGCAACCCTGTCAAGGCTCCCTGCGTCCTCCTGTGCTCCGGCGAGGCTACGACGCAGATACTCGATAACTCCGTTATCACCGGTCACGGCGGCCCCGGCCAGGAACTGACACTCTCCTTTGCCATCTCCGCGAAAAAAGCACCCGGTGCCGCCTGCCTGTCCATCGACTCCGAAGGCACGGACGGAACGACCTCCGTCGCCGGCGGCATAACCGACTCCACAAGCTATGACACCGCAGTGAGCGTGGGCGTTGACGTATACGACAGCCTGCGTGGTCACGCCTGCTTCGAGGCACTCGACAAAATGGGCGACGCGATATTCACCGGCAACACCGGCACCAATCTCTGCGATCTTAATATAATGTATGTACCCGCGCTGGAGGGCAAGCCCGTTTCCTCTGATGAATTCAGGATAAAGTCTGTTCACGCGCGCCAGATCATCGACTGCAAGTGCCGTCCCATGGTCGAGGTCGATGTCGTTACAGAGGGCGGAGCCTCCGGCACCGGCGCAGCTCCCACCGGTACATCTGTGGGAATGTATGAATCCTGCGTCCTGCGCGATAACGATCCGGCGGAGTACGACGGGCTTTCCGTTCACAAGGCGGTCAGCAACGTAAACGATATCATCGCGCCCAAGCTCATCGGCATGGATGTCCGCGATCAGGAGGGCATAGACAAGCTCATGATAGAGCTTGACGGCACCGAGAACAAGAGCGTCCTCGGCGGCAACGCGATCTATTCCGTCTCCGTCGCCGTTTACCGCGCTGCTGCGGCAGCTCTTGGCAAGCCCCTGTACGATTATATAGCGGGCGGCGATATAAAAACCGTTCCCATCCCCTCGTTCAACGTCCTCAACGGCGGAAACAACGCCGGTATAAAGCAGGGCTTCAACGAATTTATCGTTATGCCCTACCGCGCAGACGACATCGAGGAAGCGGTCGAGATAGCCGTCAAGGTATTCCGCCGCCTCGGCACGGTGATTGCTGAGTACACCGGAGCCGAAGCCCGAGTCGGCGGCTCCTACGGCTGGTGCGCCCCCTCCGAGGATCCCGAGGTCTGCCTGAATCTCATTCAGAAAGCCATCGACGACTGCGGCTTCACCGACAAGTGCGCCTTCTGCCTCGACTGCGCGATGAGCGAGATGTACGATAAGAAGAGCGGTAAATACTACCTCAACGGCTCCATGCTCACCTCCGACGAGCTGATTGCATATGTCAAGGGTCTGACTGAGCGCCACAACTTCGTGTTCATCGAGGATATGCTGGACGAAAACGATTGGGAGGGCTTCAAAAAGGCTCACAGCGAGATAAGCCGCACCCACATCATCGCCGATGATTTCACAGTCTCCAACCGTGAGCGCATCGTTCGCGCTTACAACGAGAACGCCATCGACGGCTTCATTCTCAAGCCCAATCAGGTCGGAACTATAAGCGAAGCGATGGAGTCACACCGCTTTGCCGAGAGCCACGGCTTGTTCTCCGTCACTTCCGGACGCTCCGGCGGCGTCGTGGGCGATGTCGTCATGGATCTTGCCGTCGGCCTCCAGATACCGTTCATCAAAAACGGCTGCCCGCGCTCAGGTGAGCGTATCGACAAGCTCAATTTCCTCATGCGGGTAAAGGACAGCTACCCCGGCTGCCACATGGCTAAGATAGATGATATAGTAAAATTCTGATATTATAAAAAAAGACCGGCGTGACTTTCGTCACGTCGGTTTTTAAAATCTCAGCTTATTTATTGTCCTGGCTCATGAGAGCAATTGTGCCGAGCATGGAGTTATTCCAGTTATCATGCATGGCGCGCTCTGCCGAAAACGGGTCGTGCATAGTAAGCGCCTTTATCATTTTGTCGTGGTCGGTGTAAGAGCCGGAGATTATTCCCGAATCGCGGAAATAGATGTAGTCGAGCCTTGCGATATGCGTCCATAGCGCGGCGGAGAAAGAGTCTATGTACTCGTTGCGGGCCATGTCCACGATTTTCTGATGAAATTGCCTGTCGGCCTTGAGCAGGCCGAGCGTATCGTCACGAGCCTGAGCCTTCTCGAAGAAGACCTGATTTATCTCCTCAAGCTCCGCAATATCATCTGGCGTGGCGGCATCGGCTGCAAGCCGAACGGCAAGGCACTGGATCGTCTGCATGGGCAAATACAGGGCGGATATGCTCTCCTTCTGGAGCTTGGCGACAAAAGTGCCCTTGCCGGGGTAGGTGCAGATCAGCTTCTGCTGCTCAAGCAGCTTCAGTACCTCCCTTATTGGTGTGCGGCTGACTTTAAAATACGAGGCGATCTCGGTATCAATTATCTTCTCGCCGGGCGCGAAGCGAAGCGTTACTATCCAATCTCTTATTGTCTCGCAGATCTCATCCTTGCCGGGCGCAAGCTCCGAAGGATAGGCTGTAGTTGGCAGAGGCATTTTCCTTCTCCAATAATCAAAAAATTTTTTACATACTTATAAATATTTTATACTATCCGGACATATTTCGTCAAGTGTTATAGGGGCTATACAAACTTGACAAGTTTCAAAATGATGTTAAAATAAGGACATTATACACTATATTTAAGGTGTGAGGGAATGCTGTTTTATAGTAAGGTAAACGAAAAATACAACGATATGACGCACGCTCAGAAAACCGTTGCAAATTATGTTGGCGAGCATCCGGAGGATATAGCGTTTTGTACGCTTGAGACTCTTGCCGCCAAGATCGATGTGAGCACCACAACGGTCATCCGATTTGCCCGCGCGATGGGTTATTCGGGCTTCAGCGAGATGCAGGACGAGGTAAAAAGGGAAATGCAGATAAAATCCACGCTTCCCGAGAGGCTGGACAGCCTTGCCGGCGGCGGCGTGGATCTTACGCTCCAGAGCTGCTTTGCAACGGATGTGGACAATCTGCATCAGACGCTGAGCGGTCTTGACCCGCAGGAGCTTAAAAAAGCTGTGGACATGATAAGCGGAGCTAACAGAATATACATTCTCGGTATGCGCAGCAGCTTTGCGCTGGCGCATTATATGACCTCTCGCTTAGGCGAGATAAAAAGGAACGTGAGCTTCGTGCAGTCTACCGGCATGATCTACCCGGAGGAGGTAGTTTCGGCGGGAGAGGGCGATGTGTGCATCGCGTATGTATTTCCGCGGTATTCCAAAACAGCGCTGAATATTCTGGCTTGGCTGCGCAGCTACGGCGTGAAGGTCATACTGTTCACATCCATGAACGATCTTCCGATAAGAGGCTACGGTGACGTGTGCTTTAACTGCTCCATAAACAGTATCTCATGCAAAAACTCACTCACGGCGCCTATGTGTCTGACAAACTATCTCGTCGCGGAGCTTGCGAACCAGAACTACGATGAGGCGCACGAAGTGCTCTCCCGCACGGAGGAGCTTCTGAGCACAGGCTTTTATCTCGGTATCTGATTAATAACAAATTTTAAAACGGAGCGGTGCGAAAGCCGCTCCGTTTATGCGTTCAAGGTCACTTAGACGGTACATATTCGTACATTGCGCTGCCGCTCTCAAGGTCGAATACCGGCTCTCCCCGCCGCCAGAGCCGGATACGCACAGCGGCGTTGCTGCTCTCGCGTATCGTGCCGGACATACTGCCCTTTACGGGCGAGCGCAGCGGATGTCCGCTATGTGAAGGAGCTATATCGGCTTCAAACAGCAGTGCTCCCTGAGTCAGGCATATATGCTCCCCGGAAGCTGCGCATATGCGCACCCCGTTATAGGTTGCAAGTCGGTACTCGCGGCCGCCATGCATGATAGCGCAGATGCAGCCTTTAAAGCTCAGGCCGCCGAACGGGATATGCGCGACGGACAGCATCACAGAGCACGGCTCGGGAAAGCTGTTGCACTGAAGCCACTGATAAGAGCTTGGAAAAGACGTTCCGCTGTCCTTTTCTATATACCCGATGCCGCCGTCAAAAACGTGCGCCTCCCCGTCAACGCTTATACTGCCGCTGAGCGTATGTCCCATGCTTATAACGCCGTGGCGACACTCCATAGGCAGGAAACGAAACGGCCCCATTATATCGCTGCGCAGCGGTGTGAGTGCGCCGTACGATATCTCTCCTGTCACGCCCGGCAGGCTGATCCTACAGCCTCGTCGCGAAAACTCGCAGCCGCCAGCATATATCACGCCCTCCCTGACCGCCAGCTCCGGCACATCGAATTGCCGTGAGCCGGCAGACGAGAGCATTTGGATAAAAGCGCCGCTCTCGGCTATGCCCGGGATGAACGCCAGCACATCGCCGCCCTTCTGATGTTTAAAATACCAGCCCTCAAAGCCCTTGTTTTTCATGTGCACTACCTCCATGCCGATAGTATTGACATATGATAGCTCGTTAATCCTCCTGTTCCGGGTAACTTGATATTTGAGCAAGCGCACCTTGGCTTATCCTGTACGATTCAGCATCAGCTTTTCCGCAAAGCAATGCAGCCCTGAAATTTCAGGGCTGCATTGTTGCTTATTATTATTTTTTGAGGAAATCACGGAAAGCGACAAATACGAAACCGCAGTCAATCACCGTTGCCGCTATAAGAACTATCAGAGCTGCTGTATTCATGAATGTCACCCCCTTACAGCAAGCCGCAGAATGCGCATATAACGAGAAGCACTACATCCATCCCAAGGATGCCGACGACAACCTTGGCAGCGCCCTTGGTCGTCGGTCTGTCGTGCACATAAAACGCCGTTGCGAAAAACGGAAGATAGCCGATGAGCCAGAGCAGCCACGGACATGTTCTCTGCCAGAACGGCCATTCCCATGTGAGTATTCCGCAATAGTTGAGGAAGCACTCGACGGCAACCGCTGCCGTTGTCAGCAGGACGGCAAAGAATATGCGGTTATTAATTCCGAGTATTTTTGCTTTCCTGTCCTCGGGCAGCATCAGGCAGGCGGAAATGCCCATTACCAGGAACATCATTGATATTTCAATGTTGTATCCTATAAGTATCAGGAGCGATGTGTCTCCAACGCCGGCCGGTGTCCCCCATACGGGAGCATAACCGCTCAGGAAACAGATCATCGAGTTCCATATCTCGTTAAAGAGATCCATTCCCCACAGCGCAAGGCCGCCAAGGACAACCTTGTAGTGTTTATCGTGCAGTTCTTTAGTTACTATGTAAAGAACTATCAGGAACAGCGGCACAACGTACCACTGCATTGTCGCCTGCGGGTTACGCAAAATGGTAAGCGCAGACTGCGTGAAATCAGAGAACATATTTCCCCCTCCATTTAAATAATTTGTGTTCCGTTCACAGCAAGTCAAAAAATTATGGCAAAATGCATAATTTTGTTTATGATTATATCATGATTTTTGGAAACATTCTATGAATATTTTATGAACAAATTTCAAGCTGTATGCTTGAAATGATCTTATATGATATTGACAATCGTCCCGTCATGGTATAAAATAATTGTGTTATGCCCACATAGCTCAGCTGGATAGAGCACTCGCCTCCTAAGAGAACGAGGAGCGGACACCTTTTGGGGAGGACCCCACCTTAAAACTTCATATACGTCTCCGTAGCTCAGCAGGATAGAGCATCCGCCTCCTAAGAAAGTGTTGAAACATACACCCCGGAGAAAAAGGAAAATGGTAGCAAGTAAAATTAAATATAGATTTTCTAAATGTCGCTATAGCTCAGCTGGATAGAGCGACCGCCTCCTAAGCGGTAGGTCGGAGGTTCAAATCCTCTTAGCGACGCCAAAAACTCCGCCGAAAACGTTGATTTTTCAAGGTTTTCGGCGTTTCCTTTTTCCCAAGAAAAATCGAACACATAACAAACAGCGATTAGCAGGAAGCATTTTTGCTAATCGGAAGTGACCATGGTGAACTCGAACGATTGATTTTTGTCACCGATTAGTTTGCTAATGATTAGCAGAAAATTTTCGATTTTTGCTAATCAAATTGACTCTCCTGCTAATTTGCCGAAAAATCATGCAAAAAACCTTGCTAATTGAATGGGCGAATGTTACCGAGTAAAAGGCATTTTTTTGAAGTTTATTCCGTCCTTTTGCTGGCATATTTGAGGGGATACACCGCTTCTCGTATAATGATGCTGTAAGGAGGTGCATCGTATGAGAGAAAAAACATTTCATGTTTATGTGGATAGCCACGATAGAAGCCTTTTGCTTCAAAGTCTTGTAGAGTTGAAAAATTTGTTGACCCAACAAGGCAGATATACAGATTGTGTGGATGAGCTGATTTTCAAGGTAAGCAATGCATCAATAAAGAAACTGAAAGTGAGTAGAAAGTTTAGGATAGATATAGTATAATGAATTATGCAAAAGTAAGAGTTATGAGGGATATGATCATTATGAAAGCGTCTTTACCCAATGAAAAAGAATTAGAAGTTTTAACCCTATTTTATAATAGATTTTATGATTTATATGATGAGATTACTAATGATAATTTCCAACAAGAGGACGCTCAATTACGATTTTTCAAATTGAGAGAAGCTTTTTCTATCTACAAAGAATTGCTAAGCTATGAACCAATAAAAGATTATATTAAATGGATGAAAAAAGGAGGAAGGCCTCCACTGGAAGGAGTTATAGCAGATGGTTTATTTAGCTTTATAAGAAATCTTCTTTTGCATTTTCCGGTCTTTAAAACTTGGGATGAAGTGTTTATAAATAAAAATCTAGCCACATGGAGTAAGGTTGGACAAATCGACAAATTTTTGCAAAAAAGCACTCAAATCAAGATAGATGGTAAAGGGACGCTTCACTATAGAATATGGGAAACCAAGAAAGAAAAAATGACTTATTTTACTATAAATTTCCCTGAAAAATATGATGAGCAAAATATTTATTTGAAAGGTATTATTTCTGAAGAAGTTGGGATGAAGTTCTGTATGGCTTTGATGAGAGAAATCTTAGATACACAAGTTGAAAATGCAGAAGAATCTGATATTAAAATAATGTCTCAAGTATATATACCTGTAATTCCCCAATAGATTCTCTAACTAAAATCATTTACATATAAAATCTCATAAACATTACATAGCCGATTGGTATAAAAACCAGTCGGCTTTTTTGCGTTCTGGGGAACTTTACATAGCCGCCCTGACAAGACGGCTAAATCTAAAAGAAAGGAGGACGCACCTATGTCAAATTGCAAAGTGATTGCTCTGACCAATCAAAAAGGTGGTGTGGGCAAAACAACCACAGCAGTCAACCTGGGTGTCAGTCTGGCAAAGCAGGGAAAGAAAGTCCTGCTGATTGATGCGGATGCACAGGCCAACTTAACCATGGCTCTGGGGTACAGCAGACCAGATGACATTCCCATAACCCTCTCCACGGTGATGCAAAGCATTATCGACGATAAAGCCTTTGATGTTTCACAAGGCATCCTGCATCACAATGAGGGCGTGGATCTGCTTCCGTCCAATATTGAGCTGTCTGGCTTTGAAGTCAGGCTGATCAATGCTATGAGCCGTGAGCGTGTTTTGAAAACCTATGTGAATGAGGTCAAAAAGAATTACGACTATGTACTGATTGACTGTATGCCCTCTCTTGGCATGATTACCATCAATGCTTTGGCGGCGGCTGACAGTGTGGTTATCCCAACACAGCCCCACTATCTTTCAGCGAAAGGTCTGGAGCTGTTGCTTCGCTCAGTTTCTATGGTCAAGCGGCAGATCAATCCTAAACTGCGGATAGACGGTATCCTGATGACAATGGTAATGCCCCGCACCAACATTTCAAAAGAAATTACCGCTTCGGTGAAAAGTGCATACGGGCAAAGGATCAAGGTTTTTGATACCGAAATCCCCCATTCTATTCGTGCAGTAGAAGCTACCGCAGAGGGAAAGAGTATTTTTGCTTATGACAAAAGCGGAAAGGTAGCCGCTGCCTATGAACAATTAGGAAAGGAGGTGGCAGAAATTGGCGAGAAGCAACGGACACAAAATCGAGCTGACCGCATACGATGACCTTTTCCAGACGGATGAAAGCCGTGCGGAAGCAAAACTGAGCAAGATACGGGACATTCCTATTGCGGAGATTGACGAGTTTCCAGATCATCCGTTCAAAGTTTTACTGGATGAGGATATGGAACAGCTTGTTGAGAGCATCAAGCGAAATGGAGTGATGACCCCGGCAACGGTTCGGCTAAAAGAGGATGGGCGGTATGAGCTTATCAGCGGCCACAGGCGCAAAAAGGCATGTGAGATTGCCGGGCTTGAAACCCTGAAATGCGAGGTGAAGGAGCTGACCCGTGACGAAGCCATTATTGTGATGGTGGAGTCCAATCTGCAAAGATCAACGATCTTACCAAGTGAGAAAGCCTTTGCCTATAAAATGCGGTTGGAAGCAATGAAGCGTCAGGCAGGCAGACCACCGAAAGAAAATTCGTCCCCAATGGGGACACATTTACGGAGTGATGCTGAGCTTGCTGAAAAAGTTGGAGAAAGCCGCAATCAAATCCAAAGGTATATCCGCCTGACCGAGCTTGTTCCTGAAATCTTGCAGATGGTAGATGAACGGCAGATTGCTTTTCGCCCGGCGGTAGAAATCTCTTATCTGTCCGATGAACAGCAGTATTCCCTTCTGGAAGCCATGCAGTATAACGATGCGACCCCGTCACTTGCACAGGCTATCAAAATGAAAAAGTTCATGCAGGACGGAAAACTAGCGGATGAGGTTATCCAGTCGATCATGCAGGAAGAAAAGCCAAACCAGAGGGAAAAACCTGCTTTCCGTGATGAACGGATCACCAAGCTCATTCCCAAGAGCGTTCCCAGAGGCAGGGAATCGGATTTTGTTGTCAAGGCGCTGGAATTTTACAACCGCTACCTGCAGCGAAACAAAGACCGGGAACGATAGCCACACATCGAGGGCGAGGTCTGTCTGTTGGTGTGGATAGCCATATTTTCGCTTTCCCCCTCTCCACACCTCACCCCCTGATTACTACCAAAACTATCCGAAAGAAAAAATTGGCAGTCGTTATAGACTGCTTTTTTCGGTTAGTAAAGAAACTCACAAACAAAAAGTAGGAGGTAATGTATGAAATTCCCCAAATTATTCAAAAAGGCTGCAGCCCTTTTCATGGCTGCGGTCACAACCTTCTCTGTGCTGCCAGCGACAACCGCATTTGCTGCGGGAGATATTGGCACGATTTCCTTTGACTTCACTTATGACAGAAATGGAAATGCCATGCGCTATAACTCCAGTGCAGTGTTTGACGGCTATACCGCAGGCGGAACAGGCAGTTACAAGTACCGTATGTATGTAGACGGTGATAATGCGTTCTGTATTCAGCCGGGTGTACCGCTGAAAACAGGCAATACCCTCAAGAAAAATTCTTCCCAGACATGGAATGCCCTTTCTTCCAGCCAGAAAAAAGCAGTAGGACTTGCCCTGCTCTATGGCTATCAGGGAAACCGCAGTCATCTTTCGGGAAGTGATGATGAAAAATGGCTTGCCACACAGACCCTTGTCTGGGAATTTGTGACGGGATGCCGTGAGTCCACAGGATCTTATCAGCAGACAAGCCAGAAAGCGTACAGCCTGCACTTTGGTTCCAATTATCCAAACAGCGGTGCTGCCGAGGTGTATAACCAGATCGTTTCTCTGCTGTCCAAGCACAATACCATTCCGAGTTTTATGTCGGGTGGTGCGGATGACATCACAAAAGAGCTTTCCTATCAGGATGGGAAATACACCATGACACTGACGGATAACAACGGTGTCCTTGCTGACTATTCCTTTGCCACATCCGACAGTAAAGTGCGTGTGTCCAAATCCGGCAACAAGCTGACGATCACATCCGAAACAGCCTTTGACGGTTCGGTAAGGATCACTGCCACAAGAAGCAATGTGCCAACGGTCAGCAGCACCGCTAAACTGATTGCCTATGGTGATCCCTGCCTGCAGGATGTTGTGACCGGTGTGGAAAATGCAGATGCGGTAAAGGCATATCTGAATGTGAAGACACCTACCGGTACGATTGCACTGAAAAAGACTTCTGAGGACGGCGTTGTTGCAGGGATTTCCTTTACGATCAAAGGTGAGAACTTCAACAAAACCGTTACCACAGACGAAAACGGTAATCTGACTGTGGAGGGATTGTTCCCCGGCACTTACACCATTACGGAACAGTCCATTGATAAGTATGAGCCGCAGGAAACCCAGACCATCACGCTGATCGGCGGCAAGACCACCACGGTAAACTTCAACAATACGCTGAAAAGAGGAAGCCTTGTGGTTGTAAAAACTTCCGAGGACAGTCTGGTTGAGGGCGTGACGTTCCACCTCTACGGAACATCGTTAAGCGGCTTGCCGGTAGATGAGTATGCTGTGACGGATGCCGAGGGTGTGGCAAAATTTGAAAATATTCTGATCAGCGGTGATACGCCGTATGTTCTTGAGGAAGTAGATACCGCCATCCGCTATGTGGTTCCGGCAAGCCAGACCGCTCCGGTGGAATGGAACAAGGTTACAGAGCGCAGCTTTACCAACATCCTCAAAAAATTCAATGTAACTGTCACAAAGACAGACGCTGAAACCGGGACTGCCCAGGGGGATGCTTCCCTTGCAGGTGCAGTTTATGGCATCTATAAGGGCGAGGAGCTGATCGACACTTACACCACCGACGGAAACGGACAGTTTACCACAGACTATTATGTGTGCGGCAATGACTGGAGTATCTGTGAGATCAGCCCATCGGAAGGCTATCTGCTTGATGAAACCATCCATCATGTAGGGGCAGAGCCGGAGCTTTATACCGTAGAGCTGAACAGCACCGCCAACGATGTGAATGAACAGGTAATCAAGGGAAAGATTGCGATCATCAAACACACCGATGACGGAGAAACCCAGATTGAAACACCCGAAGAAGGAGCAGTATTTGAAGTCTATTTGAAATCGGCAAACAGTTATGCCGACGCCAAAGACAGTGAGCGTGATCTTCTGACTTGTGACGAGAATGGTTTTGCCCAGACAAAGGACTTGCCTTACGGGATCTATACGGTCAAGCAGACATCCGGCTGGGAAGGCCGTGAACTGATGAAACCGTTTGATGTGTTTATCAATTCGGATGGACAGACTTACCGCTATCTCATCAACAATGCCAACTTTGAAAGCTATATCAAGATCGTGAAGAAAGACGCTGAAACAGGCAACACCATCCCGTATGCCGGTGCCGGTTTCCAGATCTATGACCCGAATGGCGAGCTGGTAACGATGACTTTCACTTACCCGGAAGTCACAACCATTGACACGTTCTATACTACGGCAGACGGCGAACTGATCACTCCGCAGACACTGGAGTATGGAACCGGATATTCCCTGGTTGAAGTACAGGCTCCATACGGCTATGTTCTGAACTCTGAACCCGTCTATTTCGATGTGGTACAGGAGGATTCTTCTGAGGAAAGCGGCATTACTGTCATTGAGGTGGTAAGGGAAAACGTAGCGCAGAAAGGAACCATTACCGTTTCCAAATCCGGCGAAGTGTTCCGCTCTGTTACGGAAGCCGGAGGAATGTATCAGCCTGTTTTTGCAGTCGGCAGCCTGGAAGGTGCGGTATATGAGATCACCGCAGCCGAGGACATCTATACGCTGGATGGTACCCTTCGAGCTTCTAAGGGCGAGGTTGTGGATACCATTACCACCGGTGCAGACGGGACGGCAACCAGCAAGGAACTGTATCTTGGCAAATATGAAGTAAAGGAAATCACAGCTCCGTATGGCATGGTTCTCAATGACGAAATTCACTCGGTTGAGCTTATCTATGCCGGTCAGGAAGTAGCGGTGACAGAAACTTCCACCAGCTTTTACAACGAAAGGCAGAAAGTTGAAATTGACCTGACCAAGAGCCTTGAAGTCGATGAGGATTATGGCGTTGGAAACAACGGCGAGATCTTTGATGTTTCCTTTGGGCTTTATGCAGCCGAGGAACTGACCGCCGCTGATGGAACGACCATTCCGGCTGACGGTCTGATCGAGGTGATTACCCTTGATGAGAATGGACACGGTAAGGCAGTCAGCGACCTGCCGATGGGCAGCTATTATGTACAGGAAATCAATACCAATGCGGCCTATCTGAAAAATGAAACCAAATACCCGGTTGTCTTTGAGTATGCCGGTCAGGAAACCGCTGTCGTTTCCATTACTGCCAATGAGGGCGAAGCCATTGAAAATGATCTGATCTATGGAGCTGTCAGTGGAAAGAAATCCGATGAGGATGGAAATGCTTTAGGCGGTGCGCTTATCGGTATCTTTAAGACCGGTACAGAGGAATTTACAACCCAAACAGCAATTGCAACTACCACATCGGAAGATGACGGTAGTTTTTCTTTTGCCAAAGTGCCATATGGAAACTGGATCATCCGTGAGATTGAAAGCCCGACGGGTTATGTACTCTCCGATGAAGAAATTCCTGTAACCATCAGCAAGGTAGACGAGGTTGTGGAAATTGAACTGGTCAATGAGTTTATTACCGGCAGCATCGAGCTGACAAAGGTGGATGAAGATTATCCTGACAATAAGCTGAACGGTGCTGTTTTTGAAGTCTATGCAGATAAAAACGGTGACGAAAAACTGGATGACGGCGATGAACTGCTGGGAGAAATGGGAGAACTGGGCGATGGTGTTTACCAGATGAGCGACCTTCGCTATGGAAAATATCTTGTCCGTGAAAAGACAGCACCTGAAGGATTCCTGCTTGATGAGAATGTTTATCCGGTGTCCATTGAGGAGGATGGAAAGGTCTATACGGTTGAAAACGAAGCGGGTGTTGGATTTATCAATGCAGCGCAGAAAGGCTCTCTGAAGATCGTAAAAACTTCTTCTGACAAAAAGGTAGAGGGCTTCTCCTTCCGTGTGACAGGAACAAACGGATATGACCAGACCTTTAAGACCGATAAAAATGGTGAGATCTTTATCGAAGGTCTGCGAATTGGCGAATACACGGTATCTGAGGTCAGCGACAGTGTTTCTTCTGGATATATCCTGCCTGCCGATAAGCAGGTAACCATCAAGGTGGATGAAACAGCTACCGTAGAAATGCACAACGAACTGAGAGAAACACCGAAAACAGGTGATGACTTCAATCCTGCTCTTTGGATCGGGCTGGCGGCGGTTTCCGTGCTTGGTGCCGGTGTCTTAGGTTTTGTTGGCTTTAAGAATAAAAAGAAAAAGGAGGATTAAAGCATGGAGGTAAAAACAATCCTTGCAATCGCACTTGTTGTGTTCATTGCAGGCGGAGCCATCTGGCTGAACATCCGCCACAGAAATAAGAAGTGATCGTGGAGGGGCGGCAGAATATGCCGCCCCTTTCCTTTATGGAGGTATCCAATGGAAAATCTGAAAACCATGGAAGGCAAGATCAAAGCCATCCTGAAAAAAGACGAGGAAACCAGGGATGATGATATGCTGCTCTACCTGAAAGTGTGCAATGCCTATCTGAAAGGTGCCGGGGCGATGCCTCTGGCTGAGGTCATGACCCAGTACAAATATCTTGGCTTACCAAGTTTTGAGAGCGTATGCAGGATACGGAGAAAACTTCAGGCAAAGCACCCGGAGCTTGCGGGGAGCGGCCATGTGCGCCGTGTCCGGGCCAAAGGAGAAAAAGATTATCGCAGCTATGCGAAAGAATCGTGAGGTCTGCCTATGAATGAAGAAAAGCGCATCAATGCCGGTTATGAGATCATGGAAAGCTGTACCATCGGGAGTACGGAATTGGTGATCGGTCATAACCCGAAAGCCCCGAACCCCTATGTCTGCTGGTATTGCAAAAACGGAACGGATTATTTCTGGGGCTGCTATGTCAATGAACTTTCTGCGGCGAGGGAGAAGCTTATTGAGCGGTATCAGACGGAATGCCGTCTGCCTTACAACAACCCTTCTTCCCCAAAGCAGAAAAGCGGTGATGACCGTGAACGGTAAAAAGAAGAAATATGACTGTACGACCTGCCCTTATCCCCGATATAAGGACAGGTCAATGATTTTCTGCGATGTCTGTATCCGAAAGATCTTAGACGAGCAGAACAGGAAAAAGCAAAGAAAGGATGATGCTGATGAATGACGAAAAAAGGATGATCGGCAACTATGCTGTGGAACAGAGTATCCACATTGGAAAGAAAGAAGTTGTTTTTTGTGTCGATAAACGTGCGGAACATCCCTATGTAGTCTGCTACTGCGATTACAATAATCCGTTTTCCGCACCATGGCCAACAGAAGCCGTAGGCACAGAGGATTATCTGGAAGCTATGCAGATTTTTTGTGAGCGTGTGCAGACACAGATCGAACAGACACGAGCCGAACAGGAAAAATTCAAGTTTGACCCTACCCCCTTTACAGTCGCTGACTGTATCCCTGACATGAGGAATAAAAGCATTGTGGGCAAGGTGGTTGTGATCAATGCAGAACCAAAGCGATACGAATATCAGCACGCTGCTTACCAGCTTGTACTTGCGGAAGGCGGAAACGGTGCCACCGGCGGCAGAGGTCAGGCAGTCTTTGGTACCTGCCTTGCCACCGGCGAGCATAGCCGCTGGGAACGGTATGATGTCCTTGGTGAGATCAAGCCGGAGCGTATGCCCCAATGGGCCAAGGATGCCTTGAAAACCATCCAGAAAGCGCAGCCTGTAAAAGCTGCAAAGCAGAAGGAAATGGAAAGATAAGGAGGATAGATAATGGCGATCAACCAGAAAGCGGTCAAAGTCATCAATAAGATTCTGGACGCTGGTTTTACCGATGAAAAAGCGATCTCCGCCATGACAATGGACGATATTCTTTCTATCCAGGGCATTACCGTAGCGGACATTGCGCTCATCAATGAATTGCAGAAAAGCATAAAAGCAAACAGGGTGATTTCCTTTTTGACGAAGAGGACAAGGAATAATCCTGAAAATCAATAAGGAGGTGGAAATGAAATGGCTGCAAAGTATCAGCTGATTACCGAGCTGTATCGGCGCACAGAAATTGCGGTAGCCAAGAACCCGCAGACATGGCAGAACTTTCTTGCCGCTGCCTGCCGGAATTACAAATGCCGCTTTGACGAACAGCTCTTAATCTTTGCCCAGCGCCCGGATGCAGTTGCCGTGGCACAGATTGAAACCTGGAACAAACAGTTCCGGCGCTGGGTAAATAAAGACAGCAAAGGGATTGCGGTATTTGACCCCAAAGGCCGCAGGAATACCCTGAAATATTACTTTGATGTGTCAGACACACACGAAGGTTATTACGGCAGCCGTCCTGTTCCGATATGGCAGATGGAAACCCGATACGAGCAGCCTGTGATGGAACGGCTTTCTGACAGGTTTGGAGAACTGGAAAGTACCGATCTTGCCTCTGCCCTGATGGAAACAGCGAAAAATGCCGTGGAAGATCATCTGCAGGACTATCTTGCACAGCTCAAAGATGTGACAGCGGACAGTTTCTTAGAGGAACTGAACGATTTGAATATTAAGGTCATGTACCAGCGGCTGGCCGTAAACAGCGTGGCATTTATGCTGGTCAGCCGCTGCGGTCTGGATACGGGCGAATACTTTGACCGTGAGGATTTTCAGGACATTGTGAACTTTAATACCCCTGCCACCATTAACGCCCTTGGCATTGCAACAAGTGACATTGCGGAAATGGCACTCCGGGAAATCTCACAAACGATCCGGGATGTGCAGGTGGCAGAAAAAACACAATTCCGCACCTTTGCGCAGGAAACACAATCTTCGTATGATAGAAGCAGAAAACAACCCGAAAGGAGCGATCATCATGGAGAACATCACATATACCCGTCAGGGGGATTATCTTATTCCCGACCTGACATTACCGACAGAGCCAGAACTTCCGCTTGGCAGATACGCATTGATGCACCGGGATTATCTGGAGCAGCACAAGAGAGTGACCTATCTCAACCTTCTGACACAGGGCAGGCTGAACGAGCATCTGTACCAGACGGAACAGACAGCACTCCAGAGGCTGGAACTTCTGACGAAGCAGCTGTCAGCCGAGCAGGGCGTGACGGAGGAACTGAAAGAGAAAGCACCGATGCAGTGGGTGGGAATGATGAACAACATTCGCAGTCAGGCGGAGGAGCTGATCCTGAACGAGCTGATCTACCGCTAAGCACAGCCAATGAAGAAGAGGTCATAGCCAATCTTCCTACCGTAGAGGAACAAATTGAACAGATTGCAGAAGCAGAGGACGAAAAATCCTCTGCTTTTTCTGTTTCACAGGAAGATATTGACTCTGTCCTGGTAAGAGGAAGCGGCTTTGAAAATGGCAAGTACCGTATCTACCGTCAATTTCAGAAGCATGAGGATAAGAAAGCCAACATTGACTTTCTTAAAAATGAGTACGGCACCGGCGGCGGTACGCACAGTTATCCCGATGGGACACAGGGCGGGACATGGCATGACAGTAAAGGGATCGGAATTGAAAAGCATGGTTCCTATACAAAGCCCGACCTTGTACTTTCGTGGTCAAAAGTAGAAAAACGGATCAGGGAACTGATTCAAAATGACCGCTATTTTAATGCCAAGGAAAAAGACCACTATCCTGAATTTCTGGAAAGTGTGGAAGCTCCCCAGTATGAAATTGATGCACAGCGGAAAATGGCAAGGCAGCGTTTTATTGATGCCCACCGTGACCTTCCGCCTGCGGATAAGAGAGATACCCTTTCTTTGCGGCTGTCTGATTTTATCCGTGATCTGGATCATTACGAAAAGGATCTGCTCAAAGAAGTGGATCGTGCCGACCTTGCCGATGTTTCTGCCGAACAGATGGAGCAGCTCCTTTCAGAGCCTGCCACTGTCCAGCAGTTGCTTGATTTTCTGACGAAAGTGCAGAGGCAGACCGTCAGCGTTTACAGCCGAAGCAATGCATGGCGCTTTTCCCAGGAACTTCTGGAGCTTCACCCTGTCCGCTACCTCTATCACGAGGGAGATACGGTGTATCTGGGAGCAGATAAATATGAAGTATCTGCCTTTGATGAAACGGCTGTATCCCTTCAAAATCCTGAATTTCCCCTGTTCGGGAAAGAAATGAGCCGGACGGATTTTGAAGAAAAGCTCCGTGAAAATCCTGCCAATGACCACCTGAAGGTCATCATTACAGAAATGCAGGACAAGCAAACACCTGCCGAAACAAAGCCTGACCATCTGGTATTTTCTATCGGCTTTTCAGAACACCCCGCCTTTTATGACCGGGAACTGAAGGATCGATACACCGATTTGAGCTTTGCCCTTGGCAATTATCTTCTGGGTGTTTTGGACGAGAAACAGCACCGGGAAAGACAGGCGGAAGAAAATCATGTTGGATGGTATCACAAGACCGATTATGAGATTACGGCCACTATCGGCGGCGAGGATTTTCACTATGAGGGACGCTTTGACATTGGAGATGGCGAGGGCGATCTGATTGCCCATATCAAAAACTTCTATGAATACTCCCTTTCCCCCAACTGTCCATTTATTCCCGAATGGAAGAAACAGGGCGAGGATTTCTATCGTGAGAAACTAGAGAGCCTGCAATGGGGACGAGATGTATTCCTTCCCTATCTGGAACAGCATAAGACGCTGACGCCAGAGGACGAGAAGCTCTTTGCGGAAATCATGGCAACCGAAAATGACTGGTTCCGTGTCCCGGAGGACAAGAATACAAGCCTTGCCGGGCGTTTGGTGGACTTCATTGAGGAAGTTGATCCATATGAGTATCAGGACACCTTGGAAGTTGGAGAAACCAAAGAGGATGCCATTCAGAAAATCGAGGCAGATTTAGCTGATCCGGCGCATGTGCAAAGTTATGTGGAACAGCTGACGCAGTGGCAGGAAGAATTGGAGGATGAAGAACAAAAAGAAATCTGCAGACAGCTTATTGCTGAATTGCAGCCCACTGCCGGACAGGAAGAAAAAGAACAAGATGGAGTTTCACAGGATTCTTCCGACCTGATCGGTAAGGAAATCGTGTTCGACAACCGAAGATACCGGATTGAAAGTGTAGGAGAAATCAGCGGTGATGTGTCTATGCGTGACATCACGTTCCAGAACCGTGTTGGTTTCCCGATCAATCGTGTGGAAAAGATCAGTTATATCCGCAGGCTTTTGGAACAGCCACAGCCAGAGCTTTCCTCTGAAGAACACACAGACAAATCCGCTACGCCTTCTTCTGAACGGCACAATTATCGGATTACAGAAGATACTTTAGGTGTCGGTGGTGCAAAAGAAAAATTCAGAAACAACATGGCAGCCATCCATCTGCTCCATGAGCTGGAACTGGAACATCGTCTTGCTACACCCGAAGAACAGGAAGTTCTTGCCCGTTATGTTGGATGGGGCGGCCTATCCATGGCCTTTGACGAGAATAATGCAGCCTGGGCGCAAGAATTTAAGGAGCTGAACGCCAGTCTCTCCCCGGAAGAATACCGGGCAGCTATGGAGTCCACTCTGACAGCGTTCTATACCCCGCCGGTTGTTATCAAAGCCATGTACGAAGCCCTTGACCATATGGGATTTTCCGGCGGCACGATTCTGGAACCGTCCTGCGGAACCGGCAATTTCTTTGGCCTGCTCCCGGATCGTATGGCAGGCTCAACGCTTCACGGTGTAGAAATCGACTCTCTTACGGGAAGAATTGCAAAGCAGCTTTACCAGAAAGCCAGCATTGCCATTGAGGGATTTGAGCAGACAAAACTTCCCGATGACCACTTTGATGTCGTTGTCGGCAATGTACCGTTTGGCGATTTTAAGGTCAATGACAGCCGTTACAACGCTCAGAAATTCCTGATCCACGATTATTTCTTTGCGAAAGCATTAGATAAAGTCCGCAGCGGCGGCGTGGTGGCCTTTATTACTTCCAAAGGAACGATGGACAAAACAAGCCCGGAAGTACGGAAATATATCGCACAAAGGGCGGAACTTTTAGGAGCTATCCGCCTGCCGGACAATACGTTCCGTGCCAATGCAGGGACAGAGGTCACCAGTGACATCCTCTTTTTGCAAAAGCGTGACCGCATTGCAGATGTGGAACCGGACTGGGTACACCTGGATACCGATGAGAACGGGATCACGATGAACAACTATTTTGTACGGCACCCGGAAATGATCCTGGGCGAAATGAAAATGGAAAGTACCCGTTTTGGTTTTGACTCTGCCTGCAAGGCATACAAAGATATTCCACTTGCAAACCTGTTAAGCAAAGCTGTCCAGAACATTCAGGGAGAAATCCCGGAGTATGAAAAAGGGATCGATGAAATCTCGGATGAACCGGACGCTTCTGTTCCTGCCGACCCGAATGTACGCAATTTTTCCTTTACCATGGTGGATGGAAAAGTCTACTTCCGGGAAAATGACCGCATGACCCCGGCCACAGTATCTATGACCGCAGAGAGCCGCATCAAGGGATTGATCCAGATCCGTGACTGTGTCAGAAAGCTCATCGAGTATCAGACGGAGGATTATCCAGAAGAAATGATACGCACCGAACAGGAAAACCTAAACCGGCTGTATGATGCGTTTTCCCAAAAATACGGACTGATCAACAGCCGTGGCAACTATCTGGCCTTTGCATCGGATGAGAGCTACTTCCTGTTATGCTCTTTGGAAGTGCTGGATGATGAGGGTAATTTCAAACGAAAAGCAGATATGTTTACGAAGCGGACGATCAAGCCCCACCGAGAAGTTACTTCTGTGGAAACGGCCAGTGAAGCCCTTGCCCTTTCGATTGGGGAAAAAGCGCTTGTTGACCTGCCTTATATGGAACAGCTTACAGGCAAACCCCAGGAGGAACTAGTACAGGAATTGCAGGGCGTGATCTTCCGTATCCCTGCTTCGGAACCGGCAAAATATGTGACTGCTGACGAATATCTGTCCGGCAATGTGCGAACAAAACTTCTAAGCGCACAGGCTGCGGCAAAGGAAGATCCGGCGTATGAAATCAATGTAGAAGCCTTAAAGCAGGTGATCCCCAAAGACCTGTCAGCGGCAGAAATCTCCGTCCGTCTGGGTACCACCTGGATACCGCAGGAGGATATTCAACGATTTGTTATGGAGCTTCTTACCCCTTCCAGCTATGCGGCAGGAAGAATCCGAGTGCGCTACACCCCAATGAATGGCGACTGGTTTATTGAAAATAAGAGTTCCGATTTCGGAAATGTCAAGGCGGACAGCACCTATGGTACAAAAAGGGCTTCCGCCTATCGTATTATTGAGGACACCTTAAACCTGCGTGATACCCGTATTTTTGATTATGTATATGATGAAAACGGAAATAAAAAAGCCGTATTCAATGCCAAAGAAACCACGGCAGCGCAGGCAAAGCAGGAAGCAATCAAACAGGCATTTCAGGATTGGATTTGGAAAGACCCGGCACGCAGGAGCCGTCTGGTGCGGTATTACAACGACACGTTCAATTCCGTCCGTCCCCGTGAGTATGACGGAAGCCATATTGTATTTGGCGGTATCAGCCCAGAGATTACTCTCCGACCTCACCAGGTCAATGCTATTGCCCATATCCTGTACGGCGGCAACACACTCCTTGCCCATAAGGTGGGCGCAGGAAAGACCTTTGAAATGGTTGCTGCGGCACAGGAAAGCAAGCGCCTTGGATTATGCAATAAATCGATGTTCGTTGTTCCCAATCATCTTGTGGGACAATGGGCTTCCGAATATCTCAGGCTGTACCCAAGTGCCAATATCCTTGTAACCCGGAGGCAGGATTTTGAGACGGGCAACCGGAAAAAGTTCTGTTCCCGCATTGCCACAGGCGATTACGATGCGGTCATTATCGGGCATAGTCAGTTTGAGAAAATCCCTATGAGTATTGAGCGGCAGAGAGAACAGCTTCAGCGCCAGCTCGATGACATTGAGCGTGGGATTGATGATGTGAAGGCAAGCAAAGGCGAACAGTTCACGGTCAAGCAGCTGATGAAAACCAGAAAGGCGATTCAGGCAAAACTGGATAAGCTCAATGACACCAAGCGAAAGGATACCGTCATTGATTTTGAACAGCTCGGCATCGACAGGCTCTTTATTGATGAGAGCCATTTTTATAAGAATCTGTATCTCTATACCAAGATGCGCAACGTGGGCGGAATCGCCCAGACAGAAGCCCAGAAATCCAGCGATCTTTTTATGAAGTGCCGCTATCTGGATGAAATCACAGGCAACCGGGGAACGATCTTTGCCACGGGAACCCCGATCAGCAACTCCATGGTCGAGCTGTATTCGGTACAGCGCTACCTGCAGTATGATGCGCTTTTACGGAATGGATTGCAGCATTTTGACAGCTGGGCATCTACCTTTGGTGAGACAGTCACCGCTCTGGAACTGGCTCCGGAGGGAACCAATTACCGGGCGAAAACCCGCTTTGCCAAGTTTTTCAACCTGCCGGAGCTGATGCTGATGTTCCGGGAGGTGGCGGATATTCAGACTGCCGATATGCTGAAGCTCCCTGTTCCGGCGGTCAAGTACCACAACATCAAGACCAAGCCAAGTGAAATCCAGACGGAACTGGTCGCTTCTCTTGCCAAACGAGCAGAAAAAGTCCGTGCAAGGCTTGTGGAGCCGAATGTGGATAACATGCTCAAGATTACCAACGATGGTCGAAAACTTGCCCTTGACCAGAGAATGATTGATCCCATGCTGCCGGATGATCCCAACAGCAAGGTGAATGCCTGTGTGGACAACGTGTACCGTATCTGGGAAGAATATACAGACACGAAAGCAACCCAGCTGGTGTTCTGTGACCTGTCTACCCCGAAAAATGACGGGACTTTTAATGTCTACGATGACATCCGGGAAAAGCTGATTGCCCGTGGCATCCCTGCCGAACAGATACGGTTTATCCATGAAGCTACCAGTGACGCACAGAAAAAGGAACTGTTTGCAAAGGTCAGGAGCGGCGAAGTCCGTGTTCTGCTGGGTTCAACCCCTAAGATGGGTGCAGGTACCAACGTACAAGACAGACTCATTGCCATTCATAATCTGGATTGCCCGTGGCGTCCATCCGATCTGGAACAGCGCCAAGGACGTATTGAGCGCCAGGGAAACAGGTTCCCGGAAGTTCAGGTTTACCGTTATGTGACGGAGCAGACCTTTGATGCTTATCTCTATCAGCTGGTGGAATCGAAGCAGAAATTTATCGCCCAGATCATGACCAGCAAAAGTCCTGTCCGTTCTGCGGAAGATGTGGATGAGGTGGCCCTTTCCTTCGCGGAAGTCAAAATGCTTGCCACAGGGGACGAGCGTTTCAAGGAAAAAATGGACTTAGACATTCAGGTTTCCAAGCTCAAAGTGCTGAAACAAAGCTATCTATCCGAGCATTACGACCTTGAGGACAGGATACTCAAATATTTCCCGCAGACCATTAAGGAGTGTGAGCAGCGGATTGTCTGCTATGAAGCCGATGCTTCCCTCGCCCAACAGCATAAGCCGCAGGGTGAAGAAAAGTTCTGCCCGATGACCTTAAAAGGGATCACTTATACGGAAAAAGCCGCCGCAGGTGAAATGCTTCTTACGGTCTGTAAAGAATATCCGATGGCTGAGCCTGCGGGAATCGGCAGCTATCGTGGGTTCAAACTGGAAGCTTTCTATGATACCTTCAATGCCCATTACTGTTTATATCTTTGCGGGAAGGCAAAGCACAAGGTAGATTTAGGTACTGATCCACTGGGTAATCTGACCCGAATTGAAAATGAGCTTGCGAAAATCCCTGCAAAACTGGATGCCGCAAAAACCAAAAAAGCAGAAACGATGGAGCAGCTTGAAACCGCTAAGATTGAGATGGAAAAGCCATTTGCCTTTGAAGATGAGCTGAAAGAGAAATCAGAACGGCTCAATGCCCTCAACATTGAGCTAAATTTAGACCAGAAAGACCCCGCTGTGCTTGACGCAGAGCCGGAGCAAAGTGAGGAATCGCCCGAAAGAAAATGCGCAAGCCGGGAGAGATAAATTCTCTTTTTGCACATTTGTATTGCATAAATATGGGCAGTATAATAAGTGTAGAATTGAAACTATCGGAGGTGAGAGCGGTGTCTGACGAGTTCAGATTTGAAACCTTTGTAGATGCCCACAGCAATATCTTTCGTGAATATCTAAGCTCCGTGATTGCGAAACTGCCGGAAAGCAATGAGGACTACCGTGCCATTCAGGAACAGATGGAAGCGATATTTCAACAATATCCCAAGGTGCTGGAGGCTGTTGATACCGAAACCGCAGCGGAATTATCCCAGCAGGAATGTGCGGCTCTGATCAAGGTTATGGAGCTTAGAAACAATCTTACAGATATTGAAATGCAGACGGTTTACTTCCGTGGCTGTTATGATGGCGTTGGGTATCTGAAAAAAGCAGGAATTTTATAACCGACAAAGGCGGCATTGGCGTATAGCTGATGCCGCTTTTACATAGCTACAAGAGTGAAAAATTGCTTGATATGTGGTATGATTACAAAAAAGCAGTAGGGGGATTTTTAATATGACTTCTGATGAAAAGCAAAAAATATGTGAAAATATTTTTCTATATATAACTAGGGCGTATCTGAAAAGTCCTATACTTTCGTCATTTTAACAAAATGGCAATAGCAGCAACGTAAACAAACGCTAAAAACGAAGAAGCGAGTTTGTCATATCTGGTGGCAACACGACGAAACTGCTTGAGTTTATTGAAAAAGCACTCAACCAGATGACGTTCTTTATAAAGATGCCAGTCAACGAACCATGGATCTTTTGTATTCTGCTTGGGAGGAATGACATAGTCGGCATTATGCTGCACAATATAGGAACGAATTTCTTCTGAACCATATGCCCGATCAGCAAGAATATGGCTGTTGCGGATATTTGTTGTCTCAAGTAGCGGGATTGCCATTTTACTGTCGTGGGTTTGACCACCAGACAGCAGAAATGAAATTGGATTACCCAATCCGTCGACGATGGCATGAATTTTTGTATTCTTTCCACCACGGCTTGTTCCGATAAACTGGTTAAATTCCGAATTTAAAGCCCTTTTTTAGCTCCTGCACTTTGCGGATGCGCTTTTACAGAAGTGCTGTCAATGCTAATATTTTCTAAATCAGCATCTGCATTCAAAGCGTGAAAAACAGCTTCTAAAGTGCCATCGTCACGCCATTTGCAAAATCTACTGTAAACACTCTGATGAGGTGGATATCGATTGGGAATATCCTCCCAGGCAGAGCCGCTGCGGGCAAGCCAGAGAATTGCGTTTAACATCGTTTTATTATCCCACTTGGGAGGACGCCCTGTTTTCGAGGATGGAAAAAGATTTTCTATCCGTTCCCATTCCCAATCGCTGAGCTCATATCGTTTTGCCATGTCTATCATCTCCTGACTGCTATCAGTATAACACATAGCAGTCTTTTGTGCATTTTTTAGTTTTCAGATACGCCCTACAGAATTAGACGATTGGATGGATACTCAAATTTTTACAAGGACATCAATGAAGGAATTGGGAGAACTATATTATAGTCATGTACTCAATGAGGTTGAAAATGCAGATACTGATTTATTAAACGCAGTAATAAGAGCTATAAAGCCAAGTGATATAGAATGTATAATGCAGGAGGATTATTACATTGCATTGTGCAAAATACTTCACCTGAAAAGATTGCCATTTGAAGTATGGACGGATGTTACAAAAGAATATGATGAAATATTTGTCCAGAAGTATAGTGTAGTAATACAAAAATACCGTGCTGAAGTGAACAGAATAGATGCAGAACTTAATCAAACGAAAGTAGATTCTGATAAAATAAAAAACTCAAAACCAAGCTATTCATTAATGAGAGATATTTCTACTGATGAACAAAAACTATATGAGCTTTATTTAAAGTGTAATTCTTTGAGAACTCGAAAAGAAATGCTAATGTTTATCATAGATTATGTATCTTCAAAATTGTCGGATTTTTGTGATATGCAAGATGCTCAAAGTGTTGAAATGGCTAAACAACAGGAAACATTGAAATTAAGCAAAGAAGGCACTTATGATGCAAAATTTTTGTTTTCGCCATATCGAGATTATGTAGATATAGCAGATGATGATTTAGACAGACCGTATGCGCTATTTTTCAAAGTTAAAATATACTTTATTATAGAGAAAGCACGAAAACAATATCACCATTCCTGTTATACAAAATCAAGTAGTGAAGCTATAGAAGAATATACGGAATATATAGAGCAAATCCCCAAAATAGATGATTTACATGCACACAAAAACAGTGATCTTGAGAGCTATAATATGGATTTAGATAAGTTGATTTGTGACTATAAACTATTAGAAGAACTAAAAGATATGCTGCAATCAAGTGTGTGCCTTCGAGGAAGAAAGAATATTTTGCTAAAATCAGTAGAATTATATGAACGCGGCGAATACGAAGTTTTAAATAACATTTTACCCATACAAATAGAAGGTGTGTTTGCGGATTATTTACATGATACAACAACATTTTTGCGCTTTTCTAAAATGGATATTTACCCTAATGCAGTATTGAAAGATAAAATCAGGCATCTGCAAGAAGTTAAGAGCGATATGTATCCAGAAGCAATTGAATATTTTATGTATTATTTTAACAATATGATTCGTAATAGAGTTGCTCACGGAAGATATAAAGGAAATCACGAACGACAGACTCAAGATGAGATTTTTGCAAAAGAACTGATATTGGATATGGCAATGTTGGTGCATATGTTGTCCCGTAAAAGCGAAACGGAAAAAATGTATCGTTTTATTCATGGATATAAAAAACACTATGAACGAATCATACACACACCAAATGAGCATAAGTGTTTTGGAGCATTATTTAACGATATGATTGGGAATAAAACAGTTGCAGACTATGATACTCTTGATACATATAGACCCATTCAAGTAGCATACTGGTTAGTAAATCCATACTACGAAAAAATATATGAACAAATAGATGATAAAGAAGATTTATTAGAATTAAGGAATGAGTTTCTATGTAAAGAATTTTGGGAGTATGTACTTGAGAGACTTAATGATATCATTAACGAAGGATATGACCATTTAGGAATAAATATGGAGTTTTTATCAGTAGTTAATGGTTTGTTTAGGTGTAATGTTACTCCAGAGGTTAAACAAACTTTAGGTGGAGTAAATGCAGCGTTACAAAAAATAAAAAACTTACAACAACAATAGCATATCGTCTTACATAGCCGAGAGGTTTTCATTACGAAAATCCCTCGGCTTTTTCTATTTCAGGAGGTGATTGTATTGAATGAGAAGTAACAGACCCTATGTACAGCTTGACCCTGCCGTGATCGAGCAGGCACGGCAGATGGACTTGCTTTCCTACTTGCAGAGGTATGAACCAGACAATCTGAAGCATGTGGCGAGGAATGTTTACTGTACCAGAGAACACGACAGTCTGAAGATTTCCAATGGTAAATGGTACTGGTGGTCAAGAGGTTTTGGCGGTGTTTCAGCTCTCGACTATCTGATCAAAGTCAAGGAATACAGCTTTGTAGAAGCCGTGGAAGCTCTGGCAGGTATTACCGCAAGCTGGAGTCCGCCGCCTGTTTCTGCACCCAAAGAGGAACCGAAAGTTCTTCTTCTGCCGCCCCGAAATAAAGACTGTGACCGAGTGATCCAGTATCTTTTCGGGCGCGGCATTGACTTTCAGATTATTCAGGAGTGCATTGCAGACGGTACGATTTATGAAAGTGCCAGGTATCACAACGTTGTTTTTATCGGCAAGGATGAAAGCGGAACCCCTAAGTATGCTGCCTATCGTGGAACGATGGCCAGTTCCTTTAAGGGTGATGCATCGGGAAGTGATAAGCGGTATTCCTTCCGCCTTCTGGCAAGAGAGCCTTGCCAGTCGGTGCATCTGTTTGAAGCAGCCATTGATTTACTCTCCTATGCTACCCTGCTTAAATGTGAAGGTAAGGACTACAAAAAAGAAAATCTGCTTTCTCTTTCGGGCGTGTATCAGCCAAAGAAAGAGATAAAGGACAGCAAAATCCCCATTGCCCTTTCCACCTTTTTGAAGGCAAATCCACAAGTAAAGACCATTTTTCTGCATCTGGACAATGACAAAACAGGCAGGCTTTGTACTGCCGCCTTAAAAGAATTGTTGCAGAAAAACTACCAGATCGTTGATGATCCACCGCCTGTCGGCAAGGATTTCAACGATTTTTTATTGTCCTATTTAGGAATTGCAAGGCCAAATCGGAGCCATGAAAGGAGGGATGCCCGTTGATTGTCCACTGATTTTTAGCAGGAAAAACCACGGCATTGAAATCAAATTGAAGAAAGAAAGCGAGGAAAATTCATTGAAAAAATTTAAGGTTACTCTGACTGGACACTATCAAAAGACCATTTCCGTTTATGCGGAAACCCCGGAACAGGCAAAAGAAAAGACAGAAACCATCCTGTTTGACACTGACCTGATCGACTTTTCGGATGAGGATTTCATTGGCGGTGAAGCTGCCATCACCGTAGACCGGGAGGACGGTCTTGAAGAATCTGTCGAGGAAGAAACGGATGAGGACGACTGCTGTTCGGGTTGCCCGTACTTCTGTTCCGTTTGCGGAGAATGTGTGTATGAGGACGAGTGCGAGGAGTGATGTCTTACCAAGCACTGAATTTGGTTATCCAGAAATCTTCTGGATGCCAAATTCGCTTGTTAGGGGGCAGCCCCTAATACCCCAGTGAAGAAAAGGAGTTTAAGAATGAGTGAATTTATTGCGTTTACCCTTGGCGGAATTTTGGGTGTTGTACTGATGTGCTGCCTGCAGATCAACCGGCTTTCCGCCAGAAAGGATGTGGGAAATGAGAAACCGAAGCGTACAAATCCTGTTTCGTCTGAATGAGGAAGAAGCACAGCATCTTTATGAGCTTGTAAAAAAATCCGGCCGCTCCAAAGAAGCGTTCCTGCGGGAAATGGTCAAGGGCTACCGCCTTTGTGAAAATCCCGATCCTGAATTTTATAAGATCATGCGGGAATTGTCTGCCATCGGAAACCGTATCAACCAGCTTGCCGCAAAAGCCAACGCCCTGGGATTTGTAGACGCCCCTATGCTTTCACAGGAAGCAAAGAAGTGGCATGAGTTTCAGGTGGATGTGCGAAAAAAATATCTGCTTCCCCAAAGGCAATCAGGATAATGGCAGTCTGTGAGATCTGGGATGTACGGGGCAGACTTGACCACCCGATTGACTATGCCGAAAACCCGGAAAAGACTGCCAATCCCAATTACTCGGAAACAGACCTTCAGGCTTTGGTGGATGTGATGGAATATGCGACCAATCAGGATAAGACGGAGCAGCGGTTTTTTGTCACGGGTGTCAACTGTGATCCTGCTTCTGCCAGAGAGGAAATGATGATCGCGAAAGCACAGTGGAACGATGAAAGTGAGATCATCTGCTATCACGGGTTCCAGAGTTTTAAATCAGGAGAGGTCACGCCCAAACAGGCACACGAAATCGGAGTCAGGCTTGCACAGCGGATGTGGGGCGACAGGTTTCAGGTAATCGTTGCTACCCATCTGAATACGGACTGCCTGCACAATCACTTTGTTGTGAACTCGGTTTCTTTTATGGACGGGAAACATTACCACGATAACAAAGCCAATCTTCGACTGCTTCGCCAGCGCTCCGATGAGCTGTGCCGGGAATATGCCCTTTCGGTCATAGAACATCCAAGCGGCAGAAAGAAACCCTATGCGCTTTATCAGGCGGAAAAGAATGGGATGCCCACACGGGACAACGTGGCAAGGCAGGCAGTGGATGAAGCAATCAGCAAGTCCTTTACCCTGAAAGACTTTGACCGTCAGATGGCGGAAATGGGATATCATGTCCGATTTGACCCGAACCGAAAATACTGGACGATCATGGGGAAAGGCTGGAAGCGCCCCAAGCGGCTTTACAAGCTGGGAGAAGATTATACCAACGAGAGGATCATGGAGCGCATCCGGGAGAACTCCTATGCAGTGAAATTTTCCCGATTTGCCGAACCACAAAAACCAATCCCGGTGTACCACCTGAAAGGCACTCTGAATGGAGCAAAGAAAATCGGCGGGCTGCGAGGGCTGTATCTGCATTACTGCTACAGGCTCGGTATTCTTCCGAAAAACAGAAAACAGAATTATGCAAGGCTTCATTATCTTTTGAAGGATGACCTGATGAAGATGGAAGCCATATCGCAGGAAACAAGGCTGCTTTGCCGGAATCGCATTGATACGGTAGAGCAGCTTTGTTCTTATAAGGAATCTTTGGAAACGGAAATGGCTGACCTGCTTCAAAAGCGCAAGGGGCTTTATTCCCAATCCCGCAAGATGGGCGGTGAAGAAAAGGAAGCGATACGGTCACAGCTTTCCGATCTTTCTAAACGATTGCGAGTGATCCGAAAGGAGGTGAAACTGTGCGAGGGGATCGAGGCCCGTAACGATACCCTCAAGGAAAAGCTGAAAACCATACGGGCGGATGAAGAACAGCAAAGAAAGGAGCTGATGACAAATGAACACAAGCGGCGAAGCGGCAGAACAGATCGTCCGAATGAGCTTGGAGGGATTTGAAGTTGCCGCCAGGATTACCGGTGCTGGTGCAAAAAACATTGCGATCCTCTTGTATTCGATTCTCAAAGAAGAAAAGAAAACCAAAGGCAAGGCAAGACTCACCAACATGCTGCGCTCTGGAAAGGAACTGAAAGTCTTTACCGTCAAGAATGGTGATTTGAAGAAGTTCACACAGGAAGCCAAGAAATACGGTGTCCTCTACTGTGTGCTTGCTGACCGAAAAAACAAAGATCCAAATGCCGAGGTGGATGTGATCGCCCGTGCGGAGGATGCGTCTAAGATCAGCCGTATTGCGGAGCGCTTCAAACTGGCATCGGAAAGCACGGCGTCTATTGTGACGGAAACAGAAAAGTCCAAAGATACGAAGGACGGCCAGCCGGAGCCAGACATCGGAGTACAGGAAAAGGCAGAGAAAGATAAACTTCTTGACGCACTGATAGGTGCGCCGGTTCAGAAGGAGAAACATGCCCCGGAAAACCCCTCAGTGGCAAAGACCGAAAAATCCCCTCAGTCCGAGCCTATCTTAGAGCAGCCAAAGAAGTCCGCAGAGGGGGCTACTATGACTAAGGAAAAACCTTCTGTCAGAGAGGAACTGCGGAAAATCAAAGAGAGCCGTAAGGAGCAGGAAGCGGAGACTTCCCCTTCCCTGGACAGAAGCTCTGCTTCTGACAGAGCCAAGAAACCGCCAGCAGGAAAAACAGAGCATAAACAACCGCCAAGGCGGAAAAAGAAACCCAAATCCAAAGAAACGAGGTAAATGATAATGAGTATTTATGATGTATTTAGCGGCGGCAGCAAACCGTTTGATAAAGCACAGTGGGCTGCCCAGAAGCAGGAACAGCGTAAGGAAGCCTATGAGCTGATTGACAGTACCTGTTCGGAAATGATGACAAGCGGCGACAGCTTCCGCCAGTACCTGGATGTTCAGAGCCGTTTTGACCGATACTCGGTTGCCAATGCCATTTTGGTATCTGCCCAGAAACCTGATGCAGTGCAGCTGAAAGATTACAGCACATGGAAGCAGAATCGGATCTATGTCAACAAGGATGCACACAAGATTGTGATTCTAGAACCGGGTAAGGAATATACCCGTGAGGATGGTTCAAAGGCAGTCGGTTATAATGCAAAGGTTGTCTATGACATTTCTGAAACCTCTGCGGCAGGAAAAGTACAGGCACCGGAGACGAAAACTATGCGGGAGCTTGTTTCTGCCCTGATCGATGCAAGCCCGGTTCCCTTTGTCCCGGTTGACGATCTGGAAATGCCTGCCTACTACGATAGTAAGCAGCAGACGATTTTTATTAAGACCGGTCTTTCTGAAGAACAGCTTTTTGTGAGCATGGCAAAGGAAGTTTCTGCAGCGGTCTTTGACTTTAAACACAATGAAAGCCGTGATGCTTCTGATTTCAAATCCTTCTGTGTCGCCTATATGGTCAGTGAACGCTATGGCGTAGATACCAGAGGGTTCAGTTTCGACCGGCTTCCGGGAGAATTTTCGGAAATGGATACGCAGGTGTTCAAAGGCGAACTTAACTCTATGCGTGATGTTCTGGGAGAAATCCAGAGCGATATGTATAAGAGCCTGGAAAAGAATAGACCGCCTAAGAACAAGGAGCAGGAACGCTAATCGGAGGTAGAGCCTATGAAAGAAGAACGATACCATATCGCACTGGATAAGTACGACAGAAATATCGTGATCAATGCCTTAAATACCTTGCGGACACGGCAGATACAGGAGGAACGCCCCACCGAGCCTGTGGATGAACTGATCGACAAGGTAGCCAATGCCCCGACAAAGAAAGTCAGGGTAATTCCCTGTAAGTGTCATGAGGAACGATAACAGCCGGAAAACGAGCATCATCCTTTCTGTCTGCGGGATTGTTCCTGTCGTATGGTTTGCCCTGCTGACAGCGCCCTATGTCAGTGGAGGTATGGTAGAGATTGTCAACGGATTACCAGTGGCAATGAGCCACCCTTTTGCAATCAGGATGTGTGAGGACAGCTTAAAAACTGTCCTTCTTTTTTTGCTTGCTTATGCAATGGGGATCGGCATTTATTTCTCTACCCGCAGGAACTACCGCAGACGGGAGGAGCATGGCTCGGCAAAATGGGGCAACACCGGGACTTTGAATAAGAAGTACCGGGATAAAGATCCGTCCGCAAATAAGCTGCTGACACAGAATGTCCGTATTGGGCTGGATGGCAGAAAACACCGCAGGAATCTGAACATTTTAGTATGCGGCGGTTCCGGCGCAGGAAAAACAAGGTTTTTCTGTAAGCCCAATGCCATGCAGTGCAATACCTCTTTCGTGATCCTCGACCCGAAAGGAGAAATTGTCCGTGACATTGGCGGCCTGTTGGAAAAGAAAGGCTATGAAGTGCGTGTCCTTGATCTGATCAATATGCACCGAAGCCATTGTTACAATCCTTTTGTTTATCTTAGGAATGACAACGATGTGCAACGGCTGGTGACTAATCTCTTTAAGGCAACCACACCCAAAGGCGCACAGTCACAAGATCCCTTCTGGGATACAGCGGCCAGTATGCTGCTTCTGGCACTGGTGTTCTATCTGAAATACGAAGCACCGCCCGAAGAGCAGAACTTCCCAATGGTCATGGAGCTTTTACGGGCTGGTGAAGTCCGGGAGGATGATGACAGCTATATCAGTCCCCTGGATGAACTGTTTGACCGGCTGGAGCTGAAAAACCCGGAGCATATCGCCCTGAAGTATTACAGGGATTACCACTCTGGTTCTGCCAAGACCTTAAAGAGCATTCAGATCACCCTTGCCGCAAGGCTTGAAAAATTCAATCTGGAGAGTCTTGCCGGTCTGACAGCTACGGATGAGCTTGACCTGCCCAGTTTAGGGGAAAAGAAGGTTGCTTTGTTTGCACTGATACCAGACAACGATACGAGTTTTAACTTCCTTGTCAGTATCCTTTATACGCAGCTTTTCCAGCAGCTCTTTTATCTTGCCGACCACAAGTACGGCGGTAGCCTGCCTGTCCACTGCCATTTCATCATGGACGAATTTGCCAATGTTTCATTACCCGATGACTTCGATAAGATTTTGTCCGTGATGCGCTCCCGTGGTGTATCTGTCAGCATCATTCTTCAGAATCTGGCGCAGCTGAAAGCACTCTTTGAAAAGCAGTGGGAAAGCATTGTGGGCAACTGCGATGAATTTCTGTATCTGGGCGGCAACGAACAGAGTACCCACAAATATGTGTCCGAGCTTTTAGGTAAGGAAACCATTGATACGAACACCTATGGAAAAAGCTCCGGGCGCAGCGGAAACTACTCGACCAACTATCAGATTTCAGGACGTGAACTGATGACCCCGGATGAGGTGCGTATGCTGGATAACCGCTATGCACTGCTGTTTATCCGTGGGGAACGTCCGGTTATGGATCTGAAGTACGACATCCTGAAGCACCCGAATGTGAAGCTGACAGTGGATGGCGGCCAGCCGCCGTATATCCACGGAGAGCCGACACAGGCTGTCGCTACGCTCGTGTTTGACAGTGAAATTCCAGAGAATGCCGTAAGCATTGCATCTGTCAACACAACCTATGAACTTCTGTCCGATGAGGATTTGGAAGAAATGTTTAACATCTAAAGGAGGATTTATCTATGAAATTTTTTAGCAAGAAGGACACCCAGAAGAAAGAAACCGTGAAGCTGCCGATGAGCAGAAAGACAAAAAGAGCCTTGGTAGCGTATGCAGGCGCTGTGCTTTGTATGACCTGTTTTACCACGACGGCATTTGCCGCCAACGATCCCATTACCGTAGTCAACAACCTCTCCGACTTCATTTTCGGACTGGTCAGGGCTGTAGGTATGATCATGCTCGGCTTTGGTATCGTGCAGATCGGTCTTTCCCTGAAATCCCATGATCCGTCCCAGAGAGCGAATGGATTTCTGACTCTTGCGGGCGGCGTAGTCATTACCTTTGCAAAGGAGATCCTTATCCTGATTACAGGCTAAGATAACGGGCGAAACAAGGCAGTGGGAGCAGATCTGCTGCGGCAGAAATGCTCCCACTGTCTGTTTTATGACAAGAAAGGTGGTTGAATCTATCGAGAATATAAAAAAATATGGCATCATTTACGCCGATCCACCGTGGCACTACAACCAGAAAAATCTTTCTGGAGCAGCAGAACATCATTACCGCACCATGAGCATCGAAGAAATCTGTAAGCTGAAAGTTGCAGAAGTAGCCGATCAACATTGTGTCCTGTTTTTATGGGCGACATTTCCTCAATTACCCGAAGCCTTAAAGGTAATAAAAGCATGGGGCTTTCAATATAAAACAGTTGCATTTGTTTGGCTAAAACAGAACAAAAGTGGAAAAGGATGGTTCTTCGGTCTTGGATTTTGGACAAGAGGAAATGCGGAAATCTGCCTGCTCGCCACAAAAGGAAAACCTCGCAGACAATCAAACCGTATCCATCAGTTTATTATCAGCCCTTTGCGTGAGCATAGTCAGAAACCGGATGAAGTCCGAGAGAAAATCGTTGCGCTGATGGGCGACCTGCCGCGATTGGAATTGTTTGCCCGCCAAAAAACAGATGGTTGGGATGTGTGGGGCAACGAGGTTGTAAGTGATGTTGAAATCAGCAGTTATGCAGAGAAAACAGGAGGTGGTTTATGTGTCTGATAACTGGGTCGTACAGAATCTTGAAAATGCCCTGAACACATGGAATGAAAAGTTAGCCGAGATATGGCAGCTTATTACCCAGTCACCGGAGCAGTTCAAAGGCGGTACGATATGGTCTGTTATCCTGAATATCCACGGCGCACTGCAGGCAATCGGGCTTGCCCTGCTGGTGCTGTTCTTTGTCGTTGGTGTCATGCGTACCTGCGGCAATTTTGCAGAAGTCAAAAAGCCGGAACATGCTTTGAAGCTGTTTATCCGTTTCGCCCTTGCAAAAGGAGTCGTCACCTATGGCTTAGAGCTGATGATGGCTCTCTTTAACATCGTTCAGGGTGTGGTTTCCACGATTATGAATGCCGCTGGATTTGGCTCTGCCACACAAACAGTACTGCCGCAGGAAATCGTCACAGCCGTTGAGGACTGTGGCTTTTTTGAGAGTATCCCCCTCTGGGCAGTCACATTGATCGGCGGTCTGTTCATTACGATACTGTCGTTCATTATGATTATGTCTGTCTATGGCAGATTTTTTAAACTGTATCTCTATACGGCGATTGCGCCTATCCCTCTTTCCACTTTTGCAGGGGAACCGAGTCAGAGTGTTGGCAAGAGCTTTATCAAAAGCTATGCCGCTGTCTGCCTGGAAGGTGCGATCATAGTGCTTGCCTGCATCATCTTTTCCCTGTTTGCAGCGGCTCCACCGGCAGTCAACCCAGATGCGGCAGCAGTATCTATGGTATGGAGCTACATCGGGGAACTGGTATTTAATATGCTCGTCTTAGTCGGTGCAATCAAAATGGCCGACCGTGTTGTACGGGAAATGATGGGCTTATAAAGGAGGTATCCATTTGGAAGTAAAGATCAATAAAGAAATCCGTAACTATACGGAAAGTATGTTTTTCGGACTGTCATTAAGGCAGTTCATTTTTTCTGTCCTTGCCTGCGGTGTTGCGGTAGGCTTGTATTTCCTTCTCCGTCCGTACTTTGGCATGGAAACCCTTAGCTGGGTATGTATTTTAGGGGCGTTCCCCTTTGCGGCGATGGGCTTTATCAAATATAACGGCATGACCGCAGAACAGTTTGTCTGGGCATGGTTTAAATCCGAATTTCTGATGCCCAAGAAACTGATGTTCCGGCCAGACAATCTTTATTATGAAGCCATGAAGTCCAGCATCGAGGCCAGAGAAAAAGGACTTCCCGTTGCTCCCAAAAAACAGAGACGAAAAGAGCGAAAGGAGCAAAAGCAGAATAAGAAGAAAGCGAAAAAGAATAAAGGAGGTGCAGCATGATCAAAACTCTAAGAACCCTGTTCAAGCAGGATAAGGAAAAATTCGTCGTGCCTAAGTCGGTACAGAATGTCATTCCCATTTATACCATCTGGGAAGATGGCATTTTCCTTGTCGGCAGGAACAAATATGCAAAGACCTTTAAATTTGAGGACATCAATTATGCCGTTGCCAGCCGTGAGGACAAGGAAGCCATGTTTTTGGAATACTCTGAACTGCTCAATGCATTTGACAGCGGCGCTACCACAAAGCTCACCATCAATAACCGACGTCTGAACCGGGTGGATTTTGAGCAGACCATCCTGATCCCCATGGCGGAGGACGGTCTGGATAAGTACCGTAAGGAATACAACAAGATGCTGCTGGATAAGGCAACAGGAGCAAACTCTATTGTGCAGGACAAATATGTGACCATTTCTGTATGCAAAAAGAATATCGAAGAAGCACGGAACTATTTTGCCCGTGTGGGTGCCGACCTTGTCACTCATTTTTCCCGCCTGGGCGCACGATGCGTGGAACTGGAAGCGGAAGAAAAACTCCGTATCTTCCATGACTTCTACCGTACCGGCGAAGAAACTGCCTTTACCTTCGATATGGTACAGAGTATGCGCAAAGGCCATGATTTCAAAGACTTTATCTGCCCGGACACCTTTGAGTTTGAAAAGGACTGTTTCCGTATGGGCGACCGATACGGGCGTGTGATCTTCCTGAGAGAATACGCTGCCTATATCAAAGACAGCATGGTAGCGGAGCTTTGTGAGCTGAACCGCAACATGATGCTGTCCATTGATGTTGTCCCTGTTCCCACGGATGAAGCGGTGCGGGAAGTGGAAAACCGACTGCTCGGTGTCGAAACCAATATCACGAACTGGCAGAGAAAACAGAATCAGAATAATAACTTCTCCGCAGTTGTCCCTTATGACCTTGAGCAGCAGCGCAAGGAAAGCAAGGAATTTCTGGACGACCTGACAACCCGTGACCAGAGAATGATGTTTGCGGTGCTGACACTGGTGCATACTGCTGAAACCAAAGAGCAGCTGGACAGCGACACGGAAGCCCTGCTGACCACTGCCAGAAAGCATTTGTGTCAGTTTGCGGTGCTGAAATATCAGCAGATGGACGGACTGAACACGGCGCTGCCGTTTGGTGTGCGTAAGATCGATGCCCTGCGCACACTGACAACGGAGAGCCTTGCCGTATTTATACCGTTCCGGGTGCAGGAGATCTACCACAAAGACGGTGTATATTATGGGCAGAATGTGATCAGCAAGAACATGATTATTGCCAACCGCCGCCACCTGCTCAACGGCAACTCCTTTATTCTCGGTGTGTCTGGTGCAGGTAAATCCTTTACGGCAAAAGAAGAAATGACCAATATCATCCTCACAGACCCCAATGCGGATGTCATTATTATCGATCCTGAACGGGAATATTCTCCACTGGTTAAAGCCATGCAGGGCGAAGTCATCCACATTTCTGCGACCAGTGAAAACCACATCAATGCAATGGATATGAACTCCGATTACGGTGACGGCGCAAACCCGGTCATTCTGAAATCGGAGTTTATTTTGTCTCTCTGTGAACAGCTCATTGGCGGTGCAAGTCTGGGGGCAAAACAGAAATCCATTATCGACCGCTGTACGGCCAGTGTTTACCGCCACTATCAGCAGGGAAATTATCAGGGTGTCCCGCCTACTTTACAGGACTTCCGTGAAGAACTGCTCAAACAGAATGAGCCGGAGGCACAGGAAATCGCCCTTGCCATTGAGCTGTTTACCGATGGCAGCCTGAACACCTTTGCCAAGAATACCAATGTGGATACCCACAGCCGTCTGATCTGCTATGACATTCTGGATCTGGGCAAACAGTTACAGCCGATTGGTATGCTGGTTGTCCTTGACAGTATCTTAAACCGCATTACGCAGAACAGAGCCAAGGGCAGGAACACATTCATTTTCATTGATGAAATCTATCTGCTGTTCCAGCATGAATACTCGGCAAACTTCCTCTTTACCCTCTGGAAGCGTGTGCGTAAATATGGTGCTTACTGTACCGGTATCACACAGAATGTGGACGACCTTTTGCAGAGCCATACCGCAAGGACAATGCTTGCCAACTCTGAATTTATCATCATGCTCAATCAGGCGTCTACGGACAGAATCGAGCTTGCCAAACTTTTGAACATCTCTGACCTTCAGATGGGCTATATCACCAATGTAGGCGCAGGCCAAGGACTTTTAAAGGTAGGCAGTTCCCTTGTACCGTTTGTCAACAAATTCCCGCATAACACCGAACTGTATAAACTGATGACGACCAAGTTTGGAGAGGTATAAGGAAGTGAGAAAGGAGACAGCGTGTTTAGATCTGCGCAATCAAATTTACTGTATGGATTGTATGGAGCTGATGGCGCATATCCCGGATAACTTTGTGTCACTGATCCTGACCGATCCGCCCTATGGCATCGCATACCAGAACCATTTTGCCAGACAGCCCCATGAAGTATTGGCTGGGGATCAAGGGATTGATTACGAACGCTTTGCGTGGGAAAGTTACCGTATTTTGCGGGACAATTCCCACGCTTATTTTTTTACCCGGTTTGACTGCTATTCTTTTCATTACGACTGTCTGCGAAAAGCAGGATTTACGGTAAAAAACTGTCTGGTGGTGGAGAAAGGAACACTGGGCGGCATCGGTGATCTGAAAGGCAGCTATGCCAATAATTCGGAGTGGATCATTTTTTGTCAGAAAGGACGGCGATTGTTTCAGCAGACACAATTACTGGAGAACCGTAAAAAAGAAGGCACACAGTTCCATAAAGGCAGAGAACCAAGTAAGAAATACAAGACGAGGTTCCCTGCCTGCTGGTTTGGCGAGGAATACCCCAAGGCAACCTACAATGCCACATGGCAGAAGAAACATGGCATTTACCATCCAACCGTAAAAAATGTGGAGTTTTTGTCGTGGCTAATCCAGATTTCCAGTACCAGAAAGGAACTGGTCTTTGACGGTTTTATGGGGACTGGAAGCACTGCTTTGGCTGCCTTGGCAAACGGCAGGGATTATTTAGGTGCAGAGATCAATGAGGCATATTTTAAGATTGCGCAAAAACGGATAAAGGAGGTATTTTCAAATGTCTAATATTCAATTTCGCTCCGCAGAGCATAGAGATTTCTTTCTGGAAAACATGAATAAGTGCAGAGTCAACGACAGCTATCACCGGGCATTTTTCTATGTCATGGGGATTGCTTCGGAAACAAGGGCAAATATCAACCAGATGTTTGACTTTAAGAATGATTGTATCGAGCCGGATGGGATGCACGGTGGATGGCAGACCAGCGGAACCGTTAAGGTCTGCCGCCTCGCCTTTAATCTCTGGAATGGGTACACCGACATGGACAGCCCGCAGTCTTTTACACCGGAAGATCTGTTCTGCTGTGAGTTTGCCCCCTACTTCATGGAGGGCATCAAGGTCAGGTATCCCGAATATTGCAGGGATCTTCCCGCACCCAGAAAACAAAACGAATTGTCACGCTAAGAAAGGAGAAACTCATGAAAAAATATCAATCTATGATTTGTCTTGCTGCCGCTGTGTGCCTTTTAGGTACGGCGGCATTTTCTGTTTATCACATCTATGATCATTACGCACAGCTGGACGAGCAGACCGAAGTCTTTGATGAGATTGCAGAAGTGGTGGCACAGGCTCCCGATGAAGAACCGGTTCCTGATGATGTTCCCGTCAGCGAGGGTGAAGATGTCCTGGCCAAATATAAGGAGCTGTATTTGCAGAATGAAGATATGGTGGGCTGGATTTCCATTTCCGGCACATCCATTAACTACCCTGTTATGCAGACGAAGGATGAACCGAATTACTATCTCAAACACAACTTTGAGAAGCAGTACAGTGATTTAGGTACTCCATATATTCAGGAAAACTGTGACCTGCTTACCAGTGACAATCTCATCATTTACGGACACCACATCAGCGGCAACCGCATGTTTGGAGCTTTGGAGGATTATAAATCCAAGAGCTTTTATGAGGAACACAAAACCATTCAGTTTGATACCCTGACAGAACAGGCAGAGTATAAGATCGTTGCTGTATTTAAGACAGTCGCTTACAGCTCCAGCGGCTACCGCTATTATGATTTTGTAGATGCGGAAAATGAGGAAGAATTTAATGCCTATATCGAAACGTGTAAAGAACTTGCCCTGTATGATACGGGTGTTACCGCAGACTATGGCGACAGGCTGATTACCCTTTCTACCTGTGAATATTCGGCCACAAATGGAAGGCTTGTTGTGGTAGCAAAAAAGACGGCATGAGGAAAGTACAGCTTCTAAGAAAGGAGGGCTTCTATGGCTGATATTAAAACCAGGGATGCAGTCAAAGGCACGATTAAGACCATAGATAAGGCCGCCGTTGCTTCAGAGCGTATGAAAGCTGCCTATGCAAAGACAAAGGAGAAAGCGGAAGAAGGATATTATGCCAACGAAGGCTCTGCTACGGAATATGCTGCGGGTAAGATCTCCCATGCTTCTGACCGGGTAAAAGATGAGGGTATCCACCAGTTTAATAAGCAAGGGCAAAAAGGCGTTAAGACTACCAAAGAAACTGTCGTTAAGGCAAAGGACAAAATGGCTGATTTTAAGCAGAAGCGGGCTGCCAAAGCTGCTGAGCAGAGGTCAGCAAGGAATGTGTCTGGACAGAACGGCTTGCAGATCCATCGTGGAACTGCAGGCCGTTCTCCTGTTTCGGATGCTTCTGTCCAGACCATAAAAACAGCAACAGATACCAAAAGAACGATTAAGCAGTCTGCCAGAAGTGCAGGAAAAACCGTCAAGACAGCGGCAAAAGGCTCTGTAAAAACAACCGAAAGAAGCGTAAAAACAGCACAGGTGACTTCCAAAGCTGCCATTAAGACCACTCAGCAGGCCACCAAAACAGCACAGGCTGCGGCAAAGGCTTCTGCCAAAACCGCACAGAAAGCAGCGCAGGCGGCAAGAGCATCCGCAAAGGCATCTGCAGCTGCGGCTAAAACAACCGTCAAAGCCACCATAGCGGCTGTCAAAGCGATCATTGCAGGAACAAAAGCATTGATAGCAGCGATTGTTGCAGGCGGCTGGATCGCAGTAGTGATTATTCTGATCGTGGTATTGCTTGGTTGTGCAATATCCCTGTTTGGCGGCGGCAGTGAAAGCACTTCTTATACTCCGGTCAGTGCGGAGGTAGAAGCTTATGAACCGCTGATCCAGAAATATGCAAAACAGCATGGGATTCCTGAATATGTAGAGCTTATCAAGGCGGTCATGATGCAGGAGTCTGGAGGACGGGGAAATGACCCCATGCAGGCATCGGAATGTGGATATAACACACAGTACCCAAATATACCGAATGGCATTACAGACCCGGAATATTCCATCAATGTCGGTATCCAGAATTTAGCTGCCTGTCTGAATGCCGCACAAGTAGAAAACCCCATTGACATGGATCGGATCAAGCTGGCCCTGCAGGGATATAACTTTGGAAATGGCTATATCACATGGGCGCAGACCAATTATGGCGGCTACACTTATGCCAATGCGGTTGAGTTTTCCACGATGCAGGCAGAGCGATTGGGATGGGACAGCTATGGGGATACCCAATATGTTTCTCATGTACTGCGCTATTATCCTTTCGGACGGGCATTTACCAGTGGCGGCAATCAGGCAATCGTAGAAGTTGCCCTGACGCAGCTTGGCAATGAGGGCGGACAGCCCTACTGGTCATGGTATGGTTTCAGCAGCCGGGAAGAATGGTGCGCCTGCTTTGTTTCATGGTGTGCGGAGCAGTGCGGTTATATCGAAGGTGGCTTTATCCCGAAGTTTGCAGGATGCGTCAGCGGTGCAAACTGGTTTAAGGAACGGAACCAATGGCAGGACAGAAACTATGAGCCTACTGCGGGGGACATTATTTTCTTCGATTGGGAAGGCGATGGTTCAACCGACCATGTAGGTATTGTAGAGAAATGCGAAAACGGAGTTGTCTACACCGTAGAAGGAAATTCCGGCGATGCGGTAAAACAAAGACAATATACGGTTGGAAGCAGCTCCATCTATGGATATGGTGTTCCAGCCTACTAAAAATCAGCAAAAGAAAACCAGAGGATTTTTTATTCCTCTGGCTCTTTTGCCATACATAGCCCGTTCACAGTTGCTTCTATGACGGACAACTCTCTATCGTTGAGTTTGTCGAGCTGTGCGTCTAAGCGTCTGCGGACGGAACTTTTCTTAACTTCTTTTTCAGGAAATATGTATTCATCAACAGACACATCGAACATGGTAATCAGCTGAATAAACAGCTCAATACTGGGATGTTGTCCCTCGTTCTCAATGGACTGAATGTGCCGTGGAGCATAGCCAATAATCCCGGCAAGCTGCTCCCTTGTCATTCCTCTGGCTTCACGGGCTTTTTTGATCGCCTGTCCAATGGGCATAAAATCAAAGTCAAAATCGTTGTTTCTTTCGTCCATAAGCTCACCACCTTGCAGCAATATAATGTTACTTTTCTATTGTACAGAGGTTGGAGTTCTTATAAAACGATGTGAAATCTCTCTTTATAAGAGATTATATATCTTATTGGAAGAAATATAAATTCGCATAGTTGAATGAATATTATTCATTGACATTTCAAAAAATGGTGTTATACTGATAGATGGAAAGGAGGTCAATGCCATGAATACTATAAAAGAAAACTCAAAGGCAGCCTTTAACCAGCAAGCTGCTACCTATGACAACGATATTAAGGGCCGACACGCCCGCTCCCTTTATCCTGTCCTATTGGAAAAGCTGTCGTACATTCCATTCCGATCTGCCCTTGATTTAGGATGCGGAACTGGTGAGATGTTAAAACTTATTTTGCAAGAAGATATTGGCAAAGAATTATACGGAATTGACTTGTCAGAACAAATGCTTCATGTTGCAAAGTCAAAGCTATCGGAGCAAGTGAAATTGTTATTGGGTGACAGTGAGGCACTCCCTTTCCCGGACAATACTTTTGATGTCGTGTATTGCAATGATTCGTTTCACCATTATCCAGCGCCGATGAATGTCCTAAGAGAAGTACACCGGGTATTGAAACCCGGCGGCACATTCCTGATGGGAGATTGTTGGCAGCCGCTTGTAGGGCGCATCATTATGAATTTCTATATGCGACACAGCAAAGAGGGGGATGTTAAGATTTACTCCGAAGCAGAAATTGTTTCTATGCTTTCAGAATATTTTCGTAATGTATCGTGGGAGCGGATTGGAAATACTGCGTGTATTGCTATGGGCAAAAAATGATTGATATTCACTCATTGTTTTTTTCGTATGGGGGTGATATGATAAAAAAAAGGAGGCTTAAAATTATGCGAGTTACAAAAGAGCCGGAAGTACGCAAGCAGGAAATTTTAGACACTGCCCTCAAATTGTTTGGGGAAAACGGCTATGAAAAAACCTCGATTACAGATATAGCAAAAGCAATCGGTGTGGCACAAGGTTTGTGCTATCGCTATTTCCCGTCCAAAGAGGTTTTATTTGACAGTGCGATTGAACAATATGCCGATGTGTTGGTAGAGCAATTCGCAGATGCCGAAAAAGACGACCACAAAACCTTACGTCAGATTATTGAAGAAATGCCTGCCACTATGGAAAAACAGGATACAAAATATTATTCTGTTTTTCACGGAACGGAGAACAGAAAATTTCACGATCAGCTTGCCCTTAAGGTATGCGAGAAGTTGGTACCGCTTGTAGAAAAACTGCTGCAACGTGCCAAACAAAAAGGCGAAATTCAGTTTGATGATTTACAGGCCGCCGCGACATTTTGCGTATATGGGCAGCTTGGTATTCTACTGGCAGACGACCTTACACAAGAAGATAAATCCAAACGGATTCGTGAATTTCTCATATTTGCACTTCACCTTTGAGATGATCCCCCGTTTTGGAACGGGGGATTTTTAAAAAGTAAAAAATGAATAACTTTCATTCAATATAATATACCGTGAGAAGCGGAATTTATTTTTGACTTATATATGAATGTTATTCATTCATTATACATGGAAAGGATGAACGATTTATGCCAACGAAAATTGATTTTATAGGTGGTAATACAAAGCGTTGCCTTATGGCAATGGCGCTCCCGATGATTGCCGCCATGTTTCTTAATATGATGTATAACCTTGTAGACAGTCTGTGGATTGGAAATCTGCTCGGTAAAACGGCTTATGCCGCTTTAACAAATTCTACTCCCATCATTTTAATTTTGACTTCTGTTGCAATGGGAGCAACAAACGGTGTGTCTATTTTGATCTCCCAAGCTATTGGTGCAAAGGATAAGAAAAAGACCGAAAGTTTGATAGCTACATCGTTCTGCGTAGCAGTGGCATTTTCCCTGCTTGTCACCATTTTGCTTGAAATCTTTCTTCCGGGAATTTTGAAAGCCTTGAACACTCCTGCTGAAACTTATGATATGGCATATAGCTATTTGGCAATTTATATCCTTGGCTATCTGGCAGTTTACCTCTACCTGTATTTCACTGCGGTTTTGCGTAGCTTTGGTAATTCTATGTTTCAGGCTGTTGCAATGCTGGTATCAACCATTTTGAACGCAATTCTCGATCCCATTTTTATTCATTTCATCGGGTTTCATGGTGCCGCGATTGCAACATTGCTTTCACAGATGATTTGCCTGCTGTTTATGCTAATCTATCTGAAAAAGAAAAAGTTATTTACATTCAAAATCTCTGCTTTTAATTGTAATGATGTTCTGCTGCTGATTCAAAAAGCAATTCCCTCTGTAATTCAGCAAAGCATTCCAGCAATCAGCACCACTTCCCTTACAGCACTCGTCAGTACATATAGTGTAACGGCAATCGCAGCTTATGGGGTAACGGGAAAACTAGAAACCATCCTGTTCTATCCGGCTATGGCTCTGAACATGGTTTTAACCACCATCATCGGTCAATGTGCTGGTGGAGCGCGATATGATCGAGCAAAAGACTATTTGAAATGCGCTTTGGGATATGGGTGTGGACTGCTTGTGATCCTCTCTGTTCTGGTAGTTGGATTTTCAAAACAGCTTTCCGGTCTGTTCGTCAGAAGCAGCGATGTTGCGGTTATTGTCGGTACATATTTTCTGATTGTCAGCATCGGCTATGTTCTTAACACAGTCACAAACTGCTATTTGGGTGCGCTTAACGGCATGGGAAAGCCGTCAAAAAGCATGTTCTTGATGATTTTCTATTATATTGTAGTTCGGATACCTTTGGCCTATTTGCTATCTTATTTGGGATTTGGTCTAAACGGGATTTGGGTTGCGGTACTGGTTAGTCATATAGTAGCTAGTCTTGCAGCTGCTATAACAGGGACAGTTTTTATAAGGAAGAAAGGAAACATTAAAGCGTAACGACTTTTTTCGCAAAGCCCGGCATGCGCCATACAGTGGCTATTCTACGAGGTGGTAGATTTCTCACAATGGATGAAGATCACGTTCTCCATTTGACCGATGTAGGCTGCGAGGTTGCTGAAAAGATTTATGAGCGCCATTGCTTCTTTATGGAACAGCTTATTGCAGCTGGTGTTGATCTTGAAACTGCAGAGGTAGATGCCTGCCGAAAGGAACATGTGATCAGTAATGAAAATTTTGAACGGTTGAAAAAGGCTACCTTTAGAAATCAGGAAAACGAGATTTCTGCCCTGTCAAAAGCGATAAAGAATAAGTCCACCGAATAAAAAAAACGGTGTTTCGGTGGGCGGTTTCATCATGCCTTATTACACATCTTCCCTCTGAACCCGTTTTGGGTTTGGAGGGATTTTTTATGTGCTGGTCTGCTTCAGCTGCCCCGCTGCTTATCCGAAGCAGCGACTATTTACACAGCTTCGATTATAAATGAGGATAATTTATCAAAAAAAGCTTCTACTGTCATTGGTATTCTCACGCTTCAAATGTAGAAGCCTTGTTTCTGCAATATAGTTCTTATTTTTCTCACTGCTGCAAAGGTTTAACAGCCTTTGCGGTTTTTTGTTTGTCGATATTTGTCAGAAAAAGGACCAAGCCTTCTTCCGGTATCGGCTGCCGTTCTCCGCCCTTTCCAATCTGGAATGTTCAAACAAATCAGATTGGAGGTAAGAAAAATGGCATATAACCATGGAAAAGCAGAGTATAAATGGAAACTATGGAAAGAGAGAGAAGAAAAAATTTTAAGAGACAGCGGCGTTACCGAAGATACGATTGAAGCAATCCGTCTCTATGACCGTCGAGCATTTAATTCAGACAGATGCTATTATGAGCGTGTGCAGGAGACAGGTACATATCTGGATACCGTAGCAGCATCCACAGATCAGGCAGAACCGAAAACAGTACAGGACTTTCTGGATCATATTGAGAATCAGGAATTGTATCATGTACTGATTACAGTGGACAGGCTGAAAGAAAAAGTGAAGAAGATCTTCGAGTAGTTCATGATAATCACAAAGCAGGGTGTGAGAACAAACTCCACCCTGCTTATCATTTATTAGAAAAAATGAAACTTTTGTCAAAACCAGTATTTGAAAATTTTATCAGTAATAAAGTGCAGAATGCTGTTTGGATTGCTATTTTTATGCAACTATTTCTTGTTGCTCTTGACAAAATAATTTTTAGAGATTAAACTTATAACAGTGTTATATATCACTGTTATATAGGAGGTGTGCAAAATAAACGGAAATGGAACGACTTTAGAAAATATCCACCGGGCAGCGAAAGCGGAATTTTTAGAAAAAGGATATAAAGACGCTTCCCTGCGGAATATTGTGAAATCCGTGGGAATGACTACCGGAGCCTTTTACGGATATTACAAAAGCAAAGAAGAACTTTTTGAAGCCATCGTTGGTGAACATTATGAATATATTCGTAACCGTTTTATAAAAGCGCAGCAGGAGTTCGCCGAACTACCAGCTGCCCAGCAGCCGGAAGTCATGAGTGATATTTCGGGAATCTGCATGTACGATATTCTCTATTATGCGTACGAACATTTAGAGGAATGTAAACTGATCCTCTGCTGTTCGGAAGGGACAAAATTTGCCGGGCTAATTGATGAAATGGTGGAGATTGAGGTAGATGGGACGCATGCCTATCAGGATGTCTTAAGGCAGCTTGGACGGCCCTCTCCGCATATCGATCCTTCGCTGGAGCATATTCTGATCACCGGAATGTTTCATACTTTTTTTGAATTGATCATCCACGAAATGCCGCTCAAAGATGCCGAAAACTACGTCAGAGAAATGCGCACCTTTTATACAGCGGGATGGATGAAAATTATGGGGCAGTAATGCCTTATAATTTTTGCCTGTAAGTTAGCTAAAACTAACCTAAATTCGGATATTGTAAGAACATAGACGTGTTCTCTTTATCATAAACACAAAGAAAAGGAGGAATTTTTTTGAAAAAACAATCCAATTTATCACGCCTGCTGGAAATTGCAGGCAGCCATAAGTACCTGACCTATGCTTCCTGGGTGCTTTCTGCAATCAGTGCCCTGATTGCTCTGGTGCCATTCTATTACATCTGGAAAATGATCAAGGAAGTACTGGAGGTGGCACCGAATTTTGGCCAGGCACAGAACCTGACCGGTAATGGCTGGATGGCAGTATTGTTTGCGGTTATAGCGGTGCTTGTCTACATAGCAGGGCTGATGTGTTCCCATTTAGGGGCATTTCGTATTGCCACAAACCTGCGTATCCAGACCATGGAGCATATTGTTAAGTTGCCTCTTGGGTTTGCCGAGAGTTTTGGCAGCGGAAAACTGCGCAAGATTGTCAACGAATCCAGCGCAGCCACCGAAACCTATCTCGCTCATCAGCTTCCCGACAGAGCCAATGCCATTGCAACCCCCTGCGGTCTTTTGGTGCTGTTGTTCGTGTTTGACTGGAGACTGGGACTGTTGAGCCTTGTTCCGGTTGTGCTGGGCTTTCTGATTATGATGGCAATGACCGGAAAGCAGATGCAGGAAAAGATGAAAGAATACCAGAATGCGCTGGATGATATGTCCAACGAAGCGGTAGAGTATGTCCGTGGTATTCCGGTGGTAAAAACATTTGGCCAGACGATCTTTTCCTTTAAGAAGTTTAAAGACTCCATTGACCGCTATAAAGTATGGGTGATCGCCTATACCAAGCAGCTTCGGACACCGATGATGTTCTATACAGCTGCGATCAACGGAGTTTTTGCCACACTGATCGCCGGAGGACTGTTGCTTACACAAGACGGTGTGACTTCCGGTTTCTTACTGGATCTCATTTTCTATATCATTATTACGCCGGTTATTTCTGTCACACTGACACGCATTATGTTCCAAAGTGAAAACGCCATGATCGTAGACGACGCTTTACAGAGAATTGACAGTGTTTTGAATTTGAAGCCTCTGGAGGAAACGAAACATCCAAAGCATCCTCAAAACGCTTCCGTGGAACTGAAATCGGTTCATTTCAGCTATGATGGAGAAAAAGAAGTATTAAAAGATATTTCACTGACCATTCCTGCAGGGCAGACGGTAGCTTTTGTAGGCCCGTCCGGCGGTGGTAAGACAACCCTTGCCAACCTAATTTCCCGATTCTTTGATCCCCAGAGCGGAATGGTAAAAATCGGTGGTGTTAATGTGAAAGACATCCCGAAAGAGGAACTCATGAACACGGTGTCTTTCGTATTTCAGAACAGCCGTCTGATCAAGGCATCCATTCTGGAAAATGTGCGTATGGGAAAACCGGAAGCTACCCGTGAGGAAGTTCTGACTGCCCTTCATCACGCGCAATGCGATGATATTCTGGAAAAACTCCCACAGGGTGTGGATACGGTCATCGGTACAAAGGGGGTCTATCTTTCCGGTGGAGAGCAGCAACGAATTGCCATTGCCCGTGTGATGCTGAAAAATGCTCCGATTATTATTCTGGATGAAGCCACTGCCTTTGCTGACCCGGATAACGAAAGCCGTGTACAGGCTGCTTTTTCAAGACTTTCCGAGGGAAAGACCGTGATTATGATTGCCCACAGGCTTTCTACCGTAACAAATGTGGATCAGATTTTTGTCATTCAGGACGGACAGGTTGCCGAGTGCGGGAACAGTCGTGAATTGCTTGCAAAAGACGGCATTTTCAGCCGTATGTGGAAAAATTACCAGACTTCCGTGCAATGGAAGGTAACAAAGGAGGTGCAGTGATATGATCAAAAAACTGCAGAAAAAATATGCCCTGTCTGAACAGGGAGCAAAAGACCTGATCAAAGGCTGCCTGGCCTGTGTCCTTCAGAATCTGTCTTTTATGTTTCCGGTGGGACTTTTATATTACCTGGTCAGCGATCTGATGAACGGGGGTGTTCCCGGTGGGAAAATTCCATTTTATGTGGCAGGCTGCGTGGTGTGTATCGGCCTGATTCTGCTGACCACTTTCTTTCAATACAATGCGACCTATTTTGCCACTTACAAAGAAAGCGGTATCCGCCGCATTACCCTTGCAGAGCATCTGCGCAAAATCCCCCTTTCCTTTTTCGGGAAAAAGGATTTAGCCGATCTTACCAGTACCATTATGGCGGATTGCACCTTCCTGGAGCAGAGTTTTTCGCATTTTATCCCTGAGCTTGCGGGTTCGATCATTTCTACGGTTCTGATTTCCATCGGTCTGCTCTTTACGGACTGGAGAATGGCACTGGCTGCCTTATGGGTTCTGCCGGTTGCCTTTGCGATTGTGGGATTTTCCGCAA